>Ga0209542_10002715_pt1 | contig 39177 bp, 40 predicted proteins | sample RifCSPhighO2_01_FD_184028 | JGI IMG/M metagenome (GOLD analysis project Ga0209542, IMG submission 184028) | Soil microbial communities from Rifle, Colorado - Rifle CSP2_plank highO2_0.1 (SPAdes) (version 2) | ecosystem: Environmental > Terrestrial > Deep subsurface > Rock core/Sediment ... | reverse complement strand
CTTTTCCCCAAAAGTTTTCCTGTCTTGTTCGCGCTGTGACTAAGAACAAAATTCCACACCAGTTCATACCAAAATCTCAAGGACAATCTGTTCCCATCAAGAAAAGTACCGGCAGTCAGTGACCCAACGTGTGACAGCACGGAATTATGTTATCCCTGAACTTGTAAAACTTTACCGTTTGTTTGGAGAAGATGTCTCAAGGCTAGCTTTTCAATCTCAATCCTTCCCCCCAATAGGTATTAGAATCGTTGTATAATCTAATTATTATGCCGAAAGTAAGTATTATAATGCCCACCCACAATCGTTCTTGGATTATAGAAAGAGCAATCAATAGTGTACTATCACAAACATTCCTTGATTATGAATTAATTGTAATCGATGATGCTTCAACTGATGATACTCAAGAAAAACTTAAACAATTTACAGACGAGCGAGTCGTTGTGCAATCGCTTTCAGAAAATAAAAAACCAGCTGGCGCTAGAAATGAAGGGATAAAACTTGCTAAAGGCGATATCATTGCATTTCTGGATTCTGATAACGTTTGGTTTCCAAATTATCTTGAAGTGATGGTGCAAGAATTAACTGATTATTACGTAATGATATACGCATCTCAAAACATGTTGCTTGTAGGGGGAGACAAACATGAAATGAATGTTATTGGAAGAGCTGTAAGAGATTTTCCATACAACCCTAAAGCTATGACGCGAGATAACTCAATTGACATTAATTGTGCTGTTCTTCGAAAAAGTTTACTAAACGACATAGGACTATTTGATGAAACACTTAAGTCGTTAGAAGATTGGGATTTATTCGCAAGAGCTGTTGTAAAATATCCTTTTAGGATAAAGCACGTAAGCCAAGTTCTGGGAGATTATTATTTCTTCCTCAGAGACACCGAATCCACTATCGAAAATGGTATCCTTACAGATGAGAGGTTATTGAATGAATTTAAGATTGGAAAAGGTGAAGGAGACGAAGTGACAATTAGAGAAAAAATAAACAAACTGATTGAGAGAGAGTAATTTAATGCTTATTAATGCTTGATTGAATGGGTGACTGAATTTGAAGCTGGTGACCCAAAAGACCAACACTTTTTACATCGAAATCTTTTTTCACCAACCCAAATTATCCTGGCACCATGACATTTCCTACAGGATATGTTTTTACCATCAGTCGTTTGAACAAAGATTTTTCGAATACCTTTATCTGTTAAAGAGCTTGAGAATACTTTCCGAAATGCCATTGTCTAATGATACATTTCGTTCCTTAAGTGCAATATACCCCTGTCATACTCGATTCGTCCCTGTCTTCTTTCTAGCTCATTTTTATACTCTTGTGAATCAGGGTCAAAAACGTAGTTCGGAGCATAATTGCGGTGACTACCACCCCTTGTGCAAGGCTGACTAAGCTTTGATGAGTCAGTCAGTTCTATCCTTTCTTTAAGGCAATATAACCTGCTGAGTACGCCAGAAGACATTGCAATTCTCACCTCAACAGGCACAGGTGTTCCCTTTCCCCGACGGATCGATGCATTTAAATGTTGTCCGCAACCTCCACACTCAACAACAAAAGCCTTTTGTCCCATGGTAAGGATTATATCAAAGTACATCACTAAAAGTGTTAGCTCTTATGGTATACTATTAAGAACACAAATTCATGGAGCCATCACTCCGCCCCGAGCGAAAGCGAGGGGATTAAGGGAAGAAATCCTGAGCAACGTCGAAGGAGACTAGAACCCTACCAAATTGAGAAGCAATCAAGGTGGTACCACGCTTCGACAAGCTCAGCGCAAGCGGCTTATTGATCCGTCCTTGTCCCTAGCAACTAGTTTTCGAAAACTAGTAAACTAGAGAGGACGGATTTTTGATGGCAAAGCAAACTTTTAAACCAGTTTCTTCACAGGTCAATTTTCCCGCTCTTGAAGAAGAGACCCTACACTATTGGAAAGAGAACAAAACGTTTGAGAAGTCAATCGAGAGCCGGCCGGAAAACAAAAAATGGACCTTCCTTGACGGTCCGCCTTTCATCACCGGCATGCCCCACTACGGTACTCTCCTTTCTAGCATCCCCAAAGACGTCTTTGGCAGATATTGGACCATGAAGGGCTTTCGTGTGCGCCGCGTCTGGGGATGGGACTGCCATGGCTTGCCGGCGGAAAACAAAGTCGAAACTAAGCTGGGCCTCAAACGCAAAAAAGACATCGAGGAAAAAGTCGGGGTCAAAAAATTCATCGACGAGTGTAAGCTCTACGTCTCCGAAGTGTCAAGTGAATGGGAGTGGTATGTCGATCACATCGCCCGCTGGGTCGATTTCAAACACGCCTATAAAACCATGGACACACCCTACATGGAAACAGTTATGTGGGTTTTTAAAAATCTCTACGACAAAGATTTAATCTATAAAGGCCTGCGCGTTTCCCTTTTCTGCCCCCACTGCTCAACACCTATTTCCAACTTTGAAGTTGCCATGGACGCGGACAACTATCAGGAAATTACTGAGCCAGCCAATGTCTACAAATACAAACTTCGCGGCCAGAACAACACCTACCTTCTTGCCTGGTCAACCACACCATGGAACAAAATTGTCACTCCGGCACTGGCTCTGGATCCGGAATTTACGTACGTCAAAGTTAAGCAGGGCCAAGAAAACTATATTCTGGCCGAAAGCACTCTCAAGATGCTTAAAGCGGAGCCGTACGAAATCGTTGAGAAATTTTCCGGCCGCGACTTGATCGGTTTGGAATTCGAACCTCATTTTGACTTCTATCCCATCGAGCCAGGCAAAAAAGCATTTATCGTAATTGCGGGCGACTTTGTCACAGCTGATGAGGGAACGGGCATTGTCACCATTGCCGCCTATGGCGAGGAAGATTTAGCTGTCATGAAGCGCGACAATATCCAAATTTACTTGCATGTTGACGACGAAGGGAAACTAAAGCCGGAAGTCCCCAGGTGGGGCGGAATGTATTATCTCGACGTTAATGACAAAGTTAACGAGGATCTCAAAAGTAGGGGACTCCTCTATCGTGAAGATGCCTATACTCACACCGTCCCAACATGCTGGCGCTGTCACACCCGTTTGTTCTATGCTCCCCAGGATGCCTGGTACATTAATGTTCAAAAACTCAAACCTGCCCTGGAAAAAACCAACGAGGACGTCAACTGGTTTCCTGAACACTTTAAATATGGTCGCTACTTAAACAGTCTGAAAGCTGCCCCGGATTGGTGTATCAGTCGGAGCCGCTATTGGGGTTCGCCGGTGCCAGTTTGGGAGTGCGAAAAATGTGCCGAGCGTTTCGTCCCAGAGTCAATCGAAGAACTTGAAAAATGGTCCGGCCAAAAGGTGGCTGATCTTCATAAACCGGATATAGACGAAATAATTGGCAAATGCGTTAAATGCAGGGGCATTTCGCGCCGGGTGCCGGAAGTTCTCGATAGTTGGATAGAAGCCGGTTCCGCCCCGTTTGCCGAACGTCACTTCCCTTTCGAGAAAAGAATTAAACTCGAAGACTTTTTCCCGCCGGATTTCATTGTCGAATACACCGGCCAGATTCGGGCCTGGTTTTATGTCCTGCACGTTATAGCTGTGGGCCTCTACAAAAGTAAAGCTTTCAAAAATGTTCTGGTGACCGGTGTCATTTTGGGCACTGACGGTCGGAAAATGAGCAAAAACTATGGCAACTACCCCGATCCCAAGGAAATGCTTCAGAAATATGGCGGCGATGCCCTCCGGCTCTATCTGCTGGGCAGCCCGGTCATGCGCGGCGAAGACATCCGCATTTCCGAGGAAGAATATCGCAATCAAGTCCGGACTTTTCTTCTGACCTTGTGGAACGTTTACAGTTTTTTCATCATGTATGCCAATATCGATGGTTGGGATAATTCAGATCAGTCACCAATTAAAAGTAGCAACATTCTCGATTCCTGGATACTGATGCGTCTTAACGAACTTCAGGAACGGATAACCGCGAGTCTCAATTTCTACGACACCGTCATTGCTGTTGTTGATCTAAAAAAGTTCGTTGAAGATTTGTCGACCTGGTACATTCGTCGTAGCCGCGATCGGATTGGTCCCACAGCAATCAATTCTGAAGATAAAAATGCCTTCTACGAAACTTGCTACCACGTATTGGTTACTCTTGCCAAACTTCTGGCACCGTTAACTCCTTTTATTGCTGAGGAAATGTACCGGAATTTAACCGGTGAAGAAAGTGTTCATCTGGAAGACTGGCCCAAAATAGCGGATAGCGTAAAGCGCAGAGCGGATAGTAAAAAACTTTTCAGAGAAATGCTTGCCGCCCGAGAAGTGTCTGCTCGTCTTCATTCCCTGAGAAAAAAACATGGCATTGCCGTAAAGATCCCGTTTATAAAAGCAAGATACGGAGGACCATTTAAACTTTCTGATGAAATTGAAGAACTGGTAAAAGATGAAACGAATGTTCTGGGGCTTGAATTTGAACGTATTGAATTAGCTTTCTATACACCCGGAGACCCCGATCTAACAAAAGAAGATAATCTTGATAGAATTGCCGGGCAAGCTCGTGATATTGTCCGTCAAATTCAAGAGGCAAGAAAACAATTGGGGACATCACTTGACGAAAAAATAATCGTCACTCTGCCGGAGTGGCCAAGAAAACATGAGGACTTCATCAAAACCCAAACCTTGGCGAGCGATCTTCGTGTTGGTCCTGAGCTTCACATTGAAAGAGTAAAATGAACCAATGGGAAGTCTTTTCAAAAATTTCGACTGGTCGATCCTAATTGCCATTCTGCTTCTCTTTGGCATTGGCGGTGCCACAATTGCCAGTGTTGTTCCCGATCTCCTCCCGGCCCAAGTCCTTTTTTTTGCGATCGGCCTCGGGCTTTTCTTTTTCTTTTCGAGAATTGACCACCGCATCTTTCCCTCACTCGCCTGGCTCATCTATTGGCTGGCGATCGTCTTTTTTCTCTTCACTCTCTTTCTTGGTCTGGAGAGCCACGGAGCCGTTCGCTGGATTTCCCTTGGCGCCTTTCGCCTGCAATTTTCGGAAATTTTTAAGCCCTTTCTGATTCTAAGCTTTGCCTCATTTTTCAGCAAAATTCCCAAAAACAGTTTTCGAGTCTTCTTTCTGCTCATGCTCCTCATCCTTCTTCCCTCGACACTCATTTTTAAGCAACCGGACTTTGGCAGCGCTCTGGTCTATCTCTTAACCCTCACGACGATGCTTCTTTTTTCCGGCGTAAACCTCATCTATATAGCCATTTCCGTTGTCTCGGGGATCATCCTCACCCCCCTGGTCTGGCGCCTTCTGGCAGCCTATCAGAAAAATCGCCTTCTTTCCTTCATTAGCCCCAACTACGACCCTCTGGGTGCAAGCTATAATGCCATTCAATCGGTAATTGCGGTGGGTTCAGGCATGCTTCTGGGCCGGGGCCTGGGCCGGGGGACTCAGTCGCACCTAGCGTTTCTTCCCGAGCACCACACTGATTTTATCTTTGCTTCAGTGGCTGAGGAGCTGGGTTTTGTCGGCGCCGGTTTCGTCTTGGCAGTCTACTTTTTTCTTCTCTGGCGCATCTTTTCCCTCCTCCTTAAGATTGAAAACTCCTTTTCTCGTCTCGTCATTCTGGGCCTCGGCCTCTATCTTCTTGTTCAAGGAACGATCAACATCGGCATGAATCTCGGTCTTCTCCCTGTGACCGGCGTTCCCTTACCGCTTGTTTCCTACGGTGGTAGTTCTCTTCTCTCCACCATGATCACTCTCGGCCTTGTGGAAAATATCGCCAAAAGTCAGTCTCAGAGAGAAACCGAGTCAGATCTTGTTTAAATCCCGCCGGCACGATAAAATCAAACAATGAAAAACTTTGCTGTTGTTCGCCTTGCCGGAAAGCAACATCTCGTTTCTGAGGATGACACCCTCGTTGTTGATGGCCAGTTGGCCTCTGCTAACGATACGATAACCCTATCAGAAGTCCTTCTCCTTGTTCGCGGAGATAATTGCCAAGTTGGGACCCCGCTAGTCGGTGGCGCCAGTGTTCAAGCTAAAATTTTATCCTCAGGGAAAGGTGTTAAAATCGATGTCTCCAAATTTAAGGCCAAAAGCCGTTATCGCCGCAAAATGGGCTTCCGGCCAATTAAAACCACGTTAAAAATCGGTAAAATTGACAGCCAATAGCTTGCCCGCCTATCTTTTCGTCTTTGGGAACTCCCCTGACCTGGCTCAGGCTGAGCTGGCCGCCGTTCTCAACCGCCTTTCTTCTCCAGGCAAAATCGCCAGCTTCAGTCCACCCTCTCTTGTTCTTCAAGCTGATTCGCCTCTTTCATCCCAGCTTTTTGAACTCCTGGGCGGGACCGTGAAGATCGGAGAAATCTTTGATCGCCTTCCGAAAACCGATCCCGATGAGCTCCAGAAAAACATTGTTCAAAAATTAATTCTTGCCGCTAAGGAAAAACAAAAAGACAAAATTTCCTTTGGAATAAGTCAAATCGGGGAGACGCCACCGGTCAATTTGTTATCCTTGACTAAAGCCGTAAAAAAGACGTTAGAGGCCGCCGGCTACAAGGTCCGCTTTGTCCTTCCAACGCGTGGGGAAAGAGAGTTGACCAGCGTTGTTATCACTAAGGAAGGACTTGACGAGATCATTCTGTCCCAGAGCGGCAAAGAAGTTCTTCTGACTAAAACTGTCTGGGTGCAAAATTTTGAATCTTGGAACAAGCGCGATTATGACCGGCCGAAAGTTGCCCCCCACACCGGCATGATCCCGCCCAAACTCGCCCGCATGATGGTCAATCTCGCCCTACCAGCTACCAGCTTCAAGCCACCAGCCGTGGTTCTTGATCCTTTCTGTGGCGTGGGCACGATTCTCGCCGAAGCCATGCAGCTAGGCGCTGATGTCATCGGGACGGACATCGATCCTAAACAGGTCCAGCGCACCAAGGAAAACCTGGCATGGCTCAAGGATCAATACAGTTTATCAACAAAATTCTCCGCTCATCAGTCCGATGCGACGCAGATCTCTCGAAAAATTAAACAAAAACTCACCGCCATTGTCACTGAGCCTGATCTTGGTCCCAATGATCTCCAGATCCGAAGATACTCCCCGGAAAGCCGGCAAACGCTCATGGAAAAATTGACCAATTTATATCTGTCTGGCTTAAAGGATTGGCACCACCTTCTTCCCAAAAGTGGGCGAGTCGGGATCGTTCTCCCCTCATTTACTATATCAAAAGATAAAGAACTATCTCTCGTGAAAATGGTCATTGACAAGGCAAAAATTATGGGCTATAGTCTTTCCGCTGGACCATTCAAATACGCCCGCCCCCAGGCAACTGTGCGAAGAAACATCTGTGTGTTTGAAAGTGAGAAGAGATAAGTGAGAGGTAAGAATTAGATCTCTCTTCTCAATTCTCAAATCTCAATTCCAAAATGGCTCACATTAAAGCTTCGGCCACCACAAAAGGCAACCGGGACTCCAAGCCCAAAATGCTTGGCGTGAAGGTCTATGCAGGGCAGCGAGTTCAGCCTGGCAGCATCCTCGTTCGCCAACGAGGAACTCAATTTCATCCCGGATTCGGAACTAAACGGGGAGGCGACGACACTCTCTATGCCGTCATGTCAGGAGTTGTCAGCTATATTCGAAAGTCAGGAAAAAAATATTTGACTGTCCGACCAGAATAATTCGATGGCCGAAAATTCCCAGATCACCTATCTCGACGTCAACCTGCTCCAACCAAATCCCCTTCAACCCCGCGGTCTCATCACCCCCGAATCTCTTGCTGATCTTGTAGAATCAATTCGGGAACATGGCATCCTCGAGCCGTTAGTTGTCGCTGAAACCCCCGCCGGCTATCAGATCATTGCTGGTGAGCGCCGCTGGCGCGCCGCCAAAGTCATCGGCATGGAAAAAATCCCCGCCATTGTCAAGCGCACGTCCCACCGGGGCATGCTCGAAATGGCCATCGTCGAAAACGTCCAGCGCGTCGATCTCAATCCCTTAGAACGCGCCCAGGGTTTTAAACGCATGATGGACGAGTTTGGTCTGGGAACGGCCGAGATTGCCCAGCGCGTCGGTAAGTCCCAGTCGTTTGTCAGTAATTCCCTTCGCCTCCTGACTCTTCCCGACGCTCTCAAGGACGCGCTTCTTGCCGGCATCGTCACCGAAGGCCACATTCGCGCCCTGGCTGCCATCGAGGACCCCAATCAGATGATCGAAGCCCTTCGGCAAATTCTGCGCGAAGAAGGCAGTGTCCGCCGGGCCGAGGAGCTGTCCCGAGAATATAAAGCTAAGGCTAACATCGCCCCCAAGCACGTCGAAGAGCGCATCCACAGTGACGAACTCTCAGAAATGGAAAAAAATCTCACCGCTCACCTGGGGGGCAAAGTCAAGGTCACCCAGTCCATGCGCGAGGCCAGAATGGTCATCGTTCTCAAAGGCAACATCGAAAAAACGGGCAAAGTCCTTCGGGCCATCAAACAAGCTCTGGAGAGTGTCGCTACAGCTGAAGTCAGTGTTGATTTAGAAATCGAAGGGAACGCTCAAGCCACTTCCAGTCTCTAGCTAAATAAGTCAGCTCCCTTGGGTAATCTGATACTGCGGCGTTTCTGTCTTCCCGAAATCGGAAATCGGCCAATAGCGGAAAAAAACCCGCCCTACAAACTCACTTGGAACGACCGGTCCAAAATCTCTCGAATCACTCGAATGTTCCCGGTTGTCCCCCATAACAAAATATTTTCCTTCAGGGATAACAAATTCCTGATTTTCCCCGAGAGCGGCTTCTGGTCCCGTGTTTACATCCAGACCCAAATAGTCCGATTCATCCAGAAGCGCACCGTTAACATAAACCTTGCCGGCGCTGATCTTGATTGTCTCTCCAGAAAGTCCAATAATTCTTTTGATGAAGTCGATCTCAGAGTTTTTGGGTGAGCGGAAAACAACGACATCACCCCGCTTGGGTGGTCCAAAGCGATAGGTCACCTTGTCCGTGAAAATGAACTGCCCGTCTTTGAATGTTGGATACATCGAACCGCCCTTGACCTGGTTAGGTTGAAACAGGAAAAGGTAGACAACGACGAAAATCGCCAGGGCAAAAACAATCGCCTCAATGAAGTCCCAGAAAACCCCAAAAACGCTTTTTAACGAGTCAATCACTTAGATTTTCAGTGTAATTAATTCTCACCCGGTGTTCAAGGTGTCAAAGTTACGGAAAAGCCCCAAACTCATCAGGAGGCCACCACTTGAAGATAAATTTTCCGATGATGTCACTTTGTGTCACCGGTCCGAAATCCCGCGAGTCACTCGAGTTAGCCCGGTTGTCGCCCATGATAAACAAGTGGTTTTCCGGAATAACAAAATCTTCATTTTCCCCTAAAAAAGACTCCGGCTCAGTCGCGTCTCCTTTTGACAAGTAGGGTTCTGGAAGGAGAGACCCATTGATATAAACTTTTCCCGCCGAAATCCTGATCGTTTCTCCGGGAAGGCCCACCACCCGCTTGATAAAGTCGACATTAGGGTTCCTGGGCGATCTGATGACGACAAAATCTCCCCGTTGCGGGGCGTTAAAACGGTAGGAAATCTTATCAACTACATATCTCTCACCATTTTTAAGAGTCGGGTACGACGATGCCCCGACCACCTCAGCGGTTTGGAATAATCCCAGGTAGGCGACCACGAAGATCGCCAAGGCAAAAGTGATTGATTCCAAGATATCCCAGAAAAATGAGCTCAGTTTTTTGAATAAGTCCATGGAGAGCAGTATTTTCTAATCCACTAATGAGCATGAAACCCGGTCTTAAAAATCGACAGGATCGATGAGTATTTTATTAAACAATTTTTCTTTTTCGTTGGTCATTTCTTCTGCTGACTCATTGTCGCTTGTCTTCATTGCCATTATATCAAGTTTTTCCTTGGTCATTCCCGGCTTCAAAAACTTCTCAAAATTAGGAATCTTTTTTAACGCCTCATATGGTGTTTGATAAGTGTCATAGACTTTCTTAAATTTTCCAGTTTTTGTTGGAACTGCCTTTTGGGTTGCAAAGCCACAAGGACGATGAAAGTTGAGATAAGGGTTAAAGTATTTTTGATAAAACTCATTAATCATTGGAGCAAATTTCTGATTAATGTAAAAGTAGCCCATATGCTTTCTGACGACACTGCCATTCTTGCTTTCAACAAGAGCATTGTCATTTGTTTGCCTGGATCTGCCCTTGGTCAGTTTAATGAGTAATTTATTCAAAAGTTCAGCCACTATTTTATTGACATATTCACCACCATTGTCCGAGTGAAATTCAATGATGATGAAAGGATACTGGTCTAAAATTAACAGGAGAATTGGTTCCAGGTAGGCTTCAGAAATCTTTTCGGTGGCAGCCACAATTTCCCATTGAATGACCTCGTCAACACTATTAATGTGATAAACACCTTTCTCTCTTTCTGAGTCTCCCTGGTGCACCGTATCCACCCTAATGTATCCGGGGTTTCCATTTGGTTCTGGCTTTCTTCTCTCACCGATATTCCTCTGGACCGCGATGGTTTTAGTGAAAGTTAAACTGTGGGTTTGGTACTGTCGGGTCTTTCGTAAGTTGTAAATGTGGGAGACAGAAATCTGACTGATCTTCTGGTACTCCACTTTCCCAAAAACAGTAAATTCTCTGACAAGAATTCTTTTGGTGGCCACGGCATTTAGACGACAATGGCTATTGTCAGTTTTGACAAGAAGGGCAATGTCAGAAGGAGCATATTTAGTGGGAAAACTGTGATGAGTAATTGTCGCTAAAAACAGTTTTCCACCAAGATATTTTGTCACCAGCCTGGTTGTCTGGGAAGTGGAATATCCGGTTATCTTTTGCAGATAATTTCGGACTGTCCCTCGTTCACTTTTTTGAAGATGCCGATAACTAAACCTGTTAAAAAGATCTTTGGCAAATTGATATTTTTCTGATCTTTTGGAAAGAGCAAAACTCACCTCTTCCGACCCATGCAAAAAGAGAGATAGTTGGGTACAATTGTCCAAACGCGAGTCCGTCATGGTGATCTTCATACAATCCCATGATTTTAAAGACTCGCGTTTCTTTATGCTCAAGTAGCATTAGAAACACCTTCTGTTTCATGCTCATCTTGTATTGGACAAGAGGAGAGCAAGATCTACAAAAGGTGCGGATGATATAATCTTAATTATACCCAATTGGAAACTTGGTTTCCATGGTCGCTTGGCTCAGTGGTAGAGCGCTTCGTTCACATCGAAGAGGTCGAAGGTTCAATCCCTTCAGCGACCACCAAAAATCCAGCGGGCAGGCTCGAGAGGTAGAAGGAGCGTCACCTTCCGAGTCCACAACGAAATGGCAACATCTTGAAGCGGACGTTGGTTCAAATCCACAGGTGGGAGATTCGTCTTTTGGAGCCTAAGAATGCTCCATATTTTGTGATAAAATAAGCCATGGCTAACCCTGATAACGAATATGCGGCAGCAATTTTTGCTGGTGGTGGAGGCCCAGATTTGGGGAAAGCAGCTGCTGGATATTTAAAAGAAATTAGAGTACAAGGTCTAAAGTCTGAATCCGCCAAGGAGTCTCTTAATATCCTGTGGTCCATGGCTGAAATAGGTTCGCTATTATCTAATATTGGCTGGCGAGTAATTACTGGTGGATACTACATGGGACCAATGGGAATGGCAAGCAAGGCCGCCTTCGAAACTTCTAAAAACCAGGGAGGCAGAGCCACCCCAATCGGAGCCATATTTAGTGATTTTTTTCCTGAAGACCCATTAACAGCTAAGGGAGAAGTCCTCGAAGTTAAAAATTTATCGCAAAGACAAGAAATGTACTTCTCAAGAGCAAGGGCCTTTTTCTTTATGGGTGGAGGAGGGCTTGGAACTTTAAGTGAAATTACTGGAGCGATGAAGGATGATAGTCTCAGAGAAGAGGTTCTAAAATTCGGAACGCATACTGAGAAAGATAATCTTAAACCTAGACCATTTTTTGTTATCGATCCAACAGGGAAAATGCAAGAGTTATTAACTTTTATAATCGAAAAGTACATTGGTAAAGAAAAAGCATTAGGGGATGAAATTATCAGTGGAATATTGAAGCGAATGTATATTTTTGGTGAAGATTCTTTCGTTCCTGCTGGAGGGCAAGGTAAATATCCCGGACTAGTTCATCTTTCAGAGGATAGTAAAAAAGCGATTGAACAAATTCTGACTGCACAATCTAATGAACAAACTCCAAAACTTCCTGAAGTGGCCACTCTTTACGGCATGATTACTGCCATCTAGCCTTTTCATTACTGAGCACAAAAAGTCCGAACATCGTTCTGCCGTCCTCCACAAAGTCACGACAGAAACTCCGAAGGGGTATATAATTAGGTTACTAGAATAAGCATATGGCTCTCAATAAAAGCGAGATCACAAAACTTCTTAGTAAAGAACAACTTGTATACATAGCCACCGTTAAGCAAAACGGCAATCCCCATATTGCTCCCATCTGGTTTGTCTACCATCAAGGAAAAATCTACTTCGAGACCGATAAAACCACTGTTAAATTCGGAAATATTAAGAGGCATAATAGAATTGCCCTGTGTTTCAGCGGTAAACCGGGTTACATCATTGAAGGTTCTGTTGAATGGTGGGTGGAAAAAGAAGCTCCTGTACCATTTCGTAAATTACTCTGGGAAAAATATGGCAAAGATATGGACGACAGCTATATTACTGAAAAGACTTACATCTTCGAAGTTATCCCAGAAAAAGAAATGTCCTGGCATTATGCTCCTGGGTGGGATTAGGAAATATGAAGATAATTGATTTGTCACAACCACTTTTCGACGGAATGGAAGTTTACCCTGGTGATCCAGAAGCTCATATAAAGAAAATTCATACTTTGGATAAGGAAGGTTGGAGATTAAGGTATCTTCAATTTTCGACTCATATTGGTACTCATGCAGACGCTCTCGCCCACATGGATAAAAAGGGTAAAACAATTGACAAAATACCCATAAATAAGTTTTTAGGCAAAACGATTTTAGTTAAAACAGGCGACACCTTTCCTAAGAAAGTCGGTCTTGCTTTTAGAGACGACATTCTCGGATTAAATCTTTTTAAGAAGATTGTCGATGCTAAACCACTGTTTGTTGTGGCCGGAGGTAAGTGTGATTTTGAACTTGAAATGGAAAGAAAACTCCTCCAAGCAGGGATTCTAACCATGGCCGGATTGGTCAATATGGATAAGTTGCCAAAAAATAAACCATTTATGTTCTACGGAGTTCCTCTAAAGATTAAGGACGGAGATGGTTCTCCCATTAGAGCATTTGCTGTCATAGATTAGAAAATTGTTAAACCTGAGCACAGAAAGTCCAAACATCGACTACTACCCTAGACTTACGACAGAAAAGCTAATTAAAAAAACCGTCAAACTTCTTGCTCTGGTTTTTCTCCAAAAAGATCGAGAAAGAGTTCATCGTTCGATCAATCCCCGAATCACTGGTGTACCATCCATGAACATTAAAGCTGGCCCTTTTAAGAGCAAGTAGGTTTATTTTTCGCTTCTTTGTTTTCGGGTTAAGAATAAACAGGACATTTGAATCAGGTTGCACAATTTTTTCCCCGTTTTCCGCCTCAACACTCAAAGATGCTTCTGGGTCTTCGCTATAAAATATCATCGAGGAAGTAGTGGGAGAAAGAGCCAAAGGACCAATGGGGGAAAGACCGAGAAATTTAAGAATGTCGCTCACTGCCGGATCGGTGTTTAGATAGTCACCATGTTCCAGGTCGTAGCCCTTGTTCAACGCTCCTGAGACATGCGAACTTAAGGCCAGAACAGTTCCGTCACCAATGTCCTTACCCTTTTTCTTCGGTTTCCCGTCGCGCCACTGACCCAGAAATTTCTCCAGAAGGTTTGGGGATTTGACATCAAATTCAAAAGTGGTGCTTTTTGGCTTGTTTCCAGAAAGTGTCATGGTTTTTCCGGCAAAATCACCGGAAAGGGGCAGAGTTTCCAACACCGGGTTTTTAGCCAAGTCAGAAAGCGAAGCGTAAGGCTTGGAAATAATGTAATCAAAAATTGGCATAAAGTCCTTAGCTCCGACCACTTTTTCCTGGATAATTTTGACCTTGTTCCACTCGGGCAGTCCATAAACGTGCAAAAGAAGCTTGGCGGCATATTTTGCCATGGGATCCATGGAAGAAAAATCCGCTCCTTCCCAGAAGAAATAGTCATCAACTGCTCCCCTGTGGGGAACACCAGCGGAGACAATTTTGTTGATTTTGCTCTTGCATCCGGGAACAGATTCAAAACAATACCTCGTCACTAAACCGCCCATGCTGTGCGCCACCACATCGACAGTGGCGCCGGGGTTTTCGGAAAGAACCTCATTCTCCAGAAATTCATTCAGCCAATTTCCCGTTTCTGCCACTGACAGGGTGAAATCATAGGCAAAGAAAAAGACCTTGTCACCGCGCAGATAGTTCAGCGTTTGGAGAGAATTCATGAAGGGGTCATAAATTTCCGGAGCTTTCACCGGCATCATGACCCAATCATGATAGTCATTTGCGTCCTGGCGGAGAATGAATTTTTTTGTCGAAAAGCTCCCACCAAATCCCGGAACGACCACAACTGGATGTGGCCCGCTTGGCGGTGGGGGCGGGGGAGGAGGAAGGGAAACAACTGCCGATTCCACAGAGCTCAAAACAGCTCCATCACCACACTCCCTAACCCCACCAGTCGCATACATTCGATTGCCGACAGCTACTACCGCTAACCCTTTTCTGACTTCATTCATTGGCGTTCTCATTTCCCAATTTCCAAGACCACCGTCAGGATTAATTGTTGCCCCTTCAACGCTGTTCAATCCACACGGATCTGAACCACCAACTACAAATAAATTGTTAGCAATGATAGAAGAGCCTAAATACGCCCTTGAAGATTGCATGGAAGAGGCGAATGACCATCCAAATAAGGAGCCGTCATTTGCCGCTAATGACATTTCTGTCGTGTTTAAAGGAGTTCCAGGGTCAGTATTCCCTCCTAACACATAGATTCGATTGTTATTTGCTTGTGCTGTAAAACTGGCACGAGAGCTTATTAACGAAGATGTCGAATTCCAATTACCCAACGAGCCATCCGGGTTGATTGCAGCCTCGATAATGCTCTGAACTGCTGGAAGAACACCATCATATCCACCGATCACGTAAATATGATTATTTAATGCTACCATTGCATGGTGTTCTCGAGGAACTGGCATATGCGAAATAGCTTCCCAAGTTCCCAAAACAAAATCTGGGTCTATAGATGCCCTTTCTACACTGCCTACTGGTCCGCCACCCGATACAGCTTCACCTCCAGAGACGTAAATATAATTTCCATAAACTGTGGCTGCCGGATGCATCCTTGACGTTGTCATTGAAGGCATCGACTCCCATGAACCCAAAGAGCCGTCAGGATTAACCAGAGCCCTTTCCACCGTTGCAATGTGTTGTGTTCCATCTGACCCCCCAATCACATAAATATAATTTCCCACCGTGACTGCGGTATGATAGAACCTTGGAGCATTCATTGAGCTAACGAAAGTCCAGCTTCCAATCGGATCAGAAGCGACGGCAATTTTGGGAAATAACGAAATGAAGAGGAAAAAAATAAATCCGACCAAGAAGTAGCTGAGAATTTTTTTCACCAATTCAATTACATAACTACAAATAAAATCATGTCAAGGGGCAAAAAAAATTCTCTCATCACCGTAATAATCCCCACCTACAACGAAGAAAATTCCGTCGCGTGGTGTCTACTAAGTCTCTCGGTCCAAAGCAATCCTCACTACGAAATAGTTGTTATCGATGACGGTTCGAGTGATAAAACCATTCAATCAATTGAGAACTTAAATGACAAAGTAAAAAACTTCAGAATTTTCAAACAGGAACACAAAGGACCAGGTGAAGCCAGAAATCTAGGAGCCAAACATGCCAAAGGAGAAATATTAGTCTTTATTGATGCGGACATGACTTTCGACCCCAATTTCCTCCACGAACTAACGAAACCGATTCGAGAAGGAAAAACAATTGGAACCGATTCTCAATCAGAATTCCTGGCAAACCCTGAAAACTTTTGGGCCCTCTGTTGGAACATTGGCAGATTTTCGTCTGCTGGAGTCGTTAGTGATAACTACAAAACATCGATGGTACCGAACCCATCAAACTCAGGAGGAATTTTCAGAGCAATATTAAAAAGTGAATTTCGCAGAGTTGGAGGATTTGAAAGAGGTGGTGATTACACAGACGATGAATCACTGAGAAGAAAGTTAGGAACTAACGCTACTCTTGCCAATAATGCGAAGTTCTATCACTACAACCCTTCGAGTCTCTCGGAAGTCTGGCATCGGGCTATTTGGATTGGGTCCGGAAGAAATTTTACCGGATCTTCCCGATCAAAAATAATAAACATTCCTAGATTCCTGCTGCCCCTCTCAGTTATAAAAGGTTTAGTAATAGGGTTAAGGTATAATTACCCAAGGTTTGTTTTCTTCAAAATTGTTTATGATGCGGCAATTTGGATTGCCATCTTGAGATCTCTATGAAAATTGCTCTCGTTCGTGGAGCTTTCCTTAACCAGTACGAAGCCCAGATCTTTTTTCCCATTGTAAAAAAGCACGATCTGGTGGGTTTTAGCAGTCTCCACCCAATTCATGATCAGTTTCTCTTCCCGGTGGTCAAATGCCCTTCCCCAATGGATCTGAATTTCGGATCGTTCAGTCGAATAAAGATGCCTCTTTTGAACCGCTTATTTATTGATGCTCATCTCCTTTGGGGCCTGGAAGATAAACTGGAAGGGTTTGACATCGCTCATTGTGCCGACACTTTCTATCACTTCACCCATCAATGCGTCGTTGCTAAAAAACAGGGAAAAGTCAAAAAAGTTGTCGCCACCATTTTTGAAAATATTCCTTTCAATAACGAAGGGATTTGGGGCAGAAAACAATTCAAGCAAGACGCCATTGCCAACATTGACCATTTCATCGCAATTTCCGAGCGTTCAAAAGCTGCCCTTATATTAGAAGGAGCACCGGAAGAAAAGATAACTGTTATTGGACAGAGAATTGACACTCATAGGTTTACTCCGTCAAATAGAAAGAGTGACAATAAAAATCTCACAATTCTTTTTACGGGACGACTCGAATTCTATAAGGGAGTCTATGAAGTTATCTACAGCGCAAAACGACTTATTACGGATAGGGAACTTTCACAGCATAAATTAAAGTTTCTCCTAGTAGGGGAGGGTACTGAGAAACCAAAATTAGAAGAGTTGATAAAACGCTTGAGTTTAGAAAAAAACGTCACAATTAAATCCGTAAGTTATGACAAAATGCCTGAAATCTATCACGAGGCAGACATTTTTGTTGCTCCCAGTCGAGCCACACGGACCTACCAAGAGCAATTTTCCACCGTCCTTTTGGAAGCGCAGGCAAGCGGCCTTCCAATTGTCACAACCTACAGTGGAGGAATTCCAGAAAACGTCGAAGACGCTGCGTTAATGGCCAACCCCGGCGATTTTTATTCCATCAGCAGTTCAATTAAGAAGTTAATTCTAAATCCTAACCTCAGAAATCACTATGGAATTTTGGCCAGAAAACATGTCCAGAAATATAGTATTTCTTTAGGTTCAAAACAGGTAGAGAGAGTTTACCGGAGTGTCCTACAAGCTTAGATATGAATCCTTTTCTTCGTTCAAGAATTATAATTAAGCAAACAGTCCAAAAAACCAAAACAGCTTTGCTTCCCGACCGGTTCTTCACCATTGACTTTGTTGACCAAAAATACCATCAGAATATAGGTGAATTTACCTACGGAAATCCGAGGATTATCGATTGGAGTGACGGCGGAACTTTAAAAATTGGTAAATTTTGTTCAATCGCTGGAGGCACCACTATCCTTCTTGGGGGTCACCATCGATATGAGTGGATTACCACCTATCCGTTCCCTTCTCGCAAAGACCTATGGCCAGAAGCAAAGCAAATTAACAATCAATCGTGGTCAAAAGGCGATGTGATAATCGGCAACGACGTCCTTCTAGGCCATGAATCGCTTATAATGTCAGGGGTGAAGATTGGCGATGGAGCAGTCATAGGAACACGGTCTTTAGTCACTCACGATGTTCCTCCATATGCGATTGTCGCCGGACAGCCAGCCAAGTTAATTCGTTACCGTTTCAAAAAATCGGTGATAAGTAAATTGCTAAAAGTAAAATGGTGGAATTGGCCTATTGAAAAAATAAGAGAAAATATCCCTCTTTTGTGTAGCAATAATGTTGAAGCTATTATCAAGAAAAATGAATCTAATTAGTGTTGATTGTGTATTATTAAATTACAATTCAGGTTCTCTAACTGTAAATCTTGCTGAGCATCTCGCAAAGTCTCCTTCTGTAAACTCTGTAATAATTGTTGACAATAAATCATCAAACAATAGTCTCAAAGAACTAAATAAAGTTAAAAACTCGAAAATCGTCATTATTCAGAACAAAGACAACCTAGGATTTGCAGCCGGAATAAACGTTGGTATTCGAAGAGCATTAAAAAAACAAACAGGTCAAATTTTGATTGTTAATCCCGATATAAATATTAATAATAGTGACTTGAGTAAGCTGTACCTCTCTCAAGCACAAATCATCTCCCCGGTTCTTAAGTTTAAGAAGAAAGACACGTGGCTCTATGACTTAGGCGGAAAAGTTAACTGGATTCTTGGCAGAACATATCATAAGGAAACTTCAGTTATGCCTTCAGTCAGCTCACACAATAACTCCATCGACTTTGTTTCAGGTGCTTGCATGATGGTCAGTAAAAATGTATTTCGTAAAATTGGTTTATTTGACGAAAGATACTTCATGTATTTTGAAGACGTTGATTTTTGTTTAAGGGCAAAGAGAGAAGAGTTTAACATTGACGTAAACTTGAATGTAATTGTTCAACATAACCTAGAAATTCACAAAATCTCAAAGAACCTTTCAAAAATAAAAAATTCCCTCATCTCAAACTATAAATTTATAAAAAAATGGCTACCGGCTATTCTTAAACCAACTGCGTACCTCTACATTTTCTTTCTAGTGATGAAGTATTTATATTTATTGCTTACAACAAGCTACAGCACTCATTCGTATTTTCCAGAAAGAGCGTAATATTTTAGCAGAAACATATCTTTCATAATTCTGGAAACTTCCATAATAACATTTAGTCTTGTCCCTGGGCGGCGGACCCAATTGACCGGAATTTGGTCAATCCGAAATCCGAATCTTCTGGCCAGAAAAAGAATCTCCGTGTCCACTGCCCCCATGTAGGCATCCTTCAAATTCCTGGGGATGCTCACTTTGAGTGACGAGAAGATCTTTTTGGCTGCATCATTCGTGTACAACTTAAACCCGCAGCTGGTGTCCACAATTCCCGGAAGAAGAAGCGCCCGCGACAGGCGGGCAAAAACGCCGGCCCGGACTTTGTTCAAAATTGAATCATACCGAACTGTAGTTCCATATCCTCGTGACCCAATGGCCACATCATAGCCACTTTTGAGCGATTTGATAAACGGAACGACCTGATCAAGCGAGGTAGACTGATCAAAATCGGTGTAAAGAACATATTTTCCTCGGGCTTCAAGCATTCCCTTTGCCATTGCCGCCGCCCGACCCCCATGAGAAATCCGCAGAACCCGGCAGTTCTTGTTTTTGTGACAAAGGTCAATGAGCAGTTTATATGTTTCATCGGTTGACCCATCGTCCACAAAAATCACTTCCCAGGAAAACTTCTGCTTCCGCAAAAAATCAAAAGATGGCTTAAGAACGCCGGCCTTAAAATTTACCGTTTCATTGAATGCCGGGATGACAATTGAAAGAAACAATTTACTTTGCATACGGTTTGACTCCAATCATCGTCCAAGAATTATTGTTGACTAAGTTAATTTTAATATTTCTTAAACCTGATCTACGAAGCAGTTCTCTGGCTTTATCCTGGCGATAGTATCGAACAATTTTTGGAATTAGATGATCAAAAATAATTGATCGGATGTGATGAAACTTATATTTTGCAATTTGTTCAAAATATGGATGCTTTATGAATCGTAGACGAACCAAAACAAAAACAGGAATTGTCAGAAAGAAGGAAATTTTACTGACTATTGACAGCGGCAGCCAAGAAGTAACAAAACGAGCGGGGCCAAAAAACCTTCGTACCCACTCATTTCCCTCATAACTCAAGGTCCAGATAATTACTTTTCCTCCTTGTTTGGTTGCCTTTGCCAGTTGCCTAATTGCCCTCTCCGGATCTTCAAGATGGGAAATCACTCCAATAGCGTGGCTGATGTCAAACGTCTCTTTTCCAGGGATGTCATAGATGTTCCCCGATCGAACAATTGCGTTTCTAAATTGCTTCAGATTCCTCCTGGCCACATTAACGGTTCTTGGATCGAGGTCAAAAGCCAAGACAGATTTAGCTCCATATCTCAGTGGCCAATAGCTATTTCTCCCGATTCCGCAGCCGGCATCAAGAATTGTTTTGCCACGAAAATCTTCTGGCTTAAGCGGAGTCACCCATTTTCGAAATTGTTCCTCGTATTCGGGAAGAATTTGGTGATATTTATCCCACTCATAACCAAATCTTTCTGAAGACGCCATCACCGGAGTATATCTTTAAATACCGCTCTTGAGTAGATAGACGCTGTCTTTGCCGCCTGGTTTTTCTCCGAATTTAATTTCCGACGCAGCCAGGCGTCCAAAGAAGTCTCGATAGGTTGGAATTAGATAATCTTCGGTCAGAACAAAAATCGTTTTCTTTCTGGCTAAACTGATTATTTTTTCCTGGTCATCAAGATTTGGCCACTGGCGGATGATAGTGAGTTGATCGTTGTCGAAAAATTCAAGATTGGTAGCATTCAGAAGTTGGCCATAATAGTCAGATTGAACAACTAACGTCACTTCATTTTTCTGCAATTCCGCATCCAATGCCTCAAAAACCGCCGCTAGCCCATATCCTGATGGAGAATTTGCCACATATTGCCGATGGTCAATTTCTGGAAAAGGGGCTTTTGAAGGATCAGTTAGAAGAAGAAAATCAAAGTGCATTAAGGGAAACAATAAACAGATAGAAAACAGTAAAAAGGCGTGTCGAGAAAGGTGCAGAATTTTGACGAGAAAATTGGCAGTCACCACCAAAAACAGGGGCGCGGTGAAGAGTAAATAGCGCGGGAAATAGATTTGTCCCAAAAGAGAAAAGGCCAGCCAGGGAGCAATCGTCAATAGAAGTAAACTCAACCCAACGCGGAAGTTTCGACCTAGCAACACATAGGCGTAACTGGCAAAGCCCGTTAAGAGTAAGGGGGCTGTAAAATAGGCTCTGAGCCATTGCCATGTCAGCTGCAAATTTGGGAAAAAAACTGTGGTCAAGGTCGCTAATATGCGTTCGCCCGGAGTATAGTCCACTGATTTAACCAGATATTCCCCATAGCCTCGGGACGCAACCTGCACATTCGCGACCAATTGACTGACAACAAAGGCCACCAGGACGAGCTTAAGCACCCGTTGAAAATCACCCCCGGAAATTTTCCTTAGAGTTAAAAAAGTAAACGCGATTGGAGTCAAAAGAACATACGAAAGGGCCGAAGCTTTGGCAAGAAGTGCCGAGCCAAGGAAAATTCCCCACAAGGTCGCGTCACGTAATTTAAAGGATCTTGCTGTCTTGAAGACAAAGAACCCTGCCCAAATCATCATGGCTGAAAGCATACTGTCATAGATTGCCATGCGGTCATGAAATAAAGTAAAGGGAACCAAAACATAAAGAAAAGCAGCTAGGTAACCAACACGCTTTGATTCAAAAATAAAGGACGCTAATTTATAAGTCCCCAAAAGGGTCATTAAACCGAATACCACCGAAGGTAATCGACCGGCGAGAAGATAGGCATCCGAGGGTAAAATTTTAATAAACAGAACCATAAACCAGATTAAGGGAAATGGTTTTCCCGCGGAAAGGCTGACAAACCAATGGGCGTTAGAGGCGGCAACACCTTTTGCCCAATAAATATAGTTCGTCTCATCCATGAAAATCGGCAAAAGGCTGAGATTAAAAAGTCGTGTCAAAAGGTATAAAATCACCACCAGAAGAAAAAACAGGCGATACTTTTGAGAAATGGATACCATACCCTCACATTCTAACTTTTTAAGCCTCACTTATGAAGCATCTCTCCTTAATTAGTGACTATCAGAAAAACGTCACTCGTTTGATAAACGATCTTGATGTTGCGACCTTTCAAAAAATGATCGTCATCTTGGATAAAGCCTATCGTCACCAGCAGTTAATATTAGTAATTGGTAATGGGGGTTCAGCGGCCACCGCAGCCCATCTGGCTTGTGACCTGGCCAAAACCGTCCGCTCCAGAAATCACCACTCCCCGATGGTCCCTGGTTTTCGAGCCATTTCCCTTCCGGATAATGTTCCCACCCTCACTGCCTGGGCCAACGATTTTGCCTACGATCGGGCTTTTGAGCAAGAGGTCATAAATCTTGGCCAGAAAGGAGATGTTTTGATTGCCATTTCCTCATCCGGCAACTCCCCAAATATTCTTCGGGCAGTAAAAGCCGCCAGAGAAAAAGGGCTCGTCACCCTTGGCATTTCTGGATTTGGTGGAGGAAAGCTGGCTCGTCTTTGTGACCAGGACCTGGTTTTTAATCATCACGAATATGGTCCGGTAGAAGACATGCAACTTGTGGTTTGCCACCTGATCACCGCCATCTTTCAAAAAAAGCTTGCTACCGGCCAACAATGAGAACCATCGCCAAGCACCTTCTCGTCATCACCTTTTTCACTCTCGTCACTCTCATCGTCACCTGGCCCCTGATCTTTAATCCTAACACCCTGATAATCGATCGTTTTGACGGCCTGCTCATCACCTGGATTCTCAACTGGAACATTCACAGCTTTTCCTCCGGAATCACTGGTCTGACCAACTACTTTCAGGCCAACATTTTCTATCCTTTCTCTAATACCTTGGCCTTTTCTGACTATCATTTTCTCTCGGCCCTCATCGCCACCCCTTTCGTCCTCGTCTTTAAAGAACCACTCATCGCCTACAACCTCACCCTGATCCTGGGCTTCATTCTCACGGCCTACACCACCTTTCTGCTCCTAGACTTTCTAACTAAGGACCCCAAAACCGCCACGCTTGGCGCCATACTCTTCACCTTTTCCACCCTTCATATAAATTATCTCGCCCACCTGCAACTCTTTGCCTTCTGGCCAGTCATTCTGACGCTCTACTTTTTGTTTCGAAAGTGGCGCTTTCCCTACATCGCCCTTTTTGTCCTCTCAAGTTTAAATTCGCCTCTGAATTTCTACTTTCTACTGCTATCTTTTACTCTCGTCCTGATTTTCCAAAAAGACCAGCGCTGGGCCACCATCCCAACAATCCTTTCGGCCATCATCGTCGCCCCCTTTTTCCTTCCGTACATCCAAATTTCCCGAATTTCTGGCTACGTCCGACCAATAAACGACGTCATCCACTTTTCTTTTCAAATTCCCGACCTCTTCCATATCAGTCCCGCTAGCCGCTTGTGGTCTCTTTCCCCGATTCGGGACAACCTGACTCCTGGTTATTTTGGTTTGGTATTTTTTGGCCTGGCAGCTTTAATGTTGGCTTTCAATTTCCCTCATCGGGAAAAAATCAAGCTCCAGACAAAGTTCTTTGTGTTCCTGGCTGGCATCTCCTTCATTCTTTCCCTTGGCCCTGGTTTGCACATTTTCCGTGACACTATCCACGTGGGTCCGCTTCCCATCATTCCCTTGCCCTACCTTGCGCTCTACTACCTCCTGCCCGGTTTTTCCGGCTTTCGCACCCCCTCAAGATGGATTTTGCTCACGGCCTTTGCCTTGGCAATGGCCATCGGCTTATATTTTGCTAAAAGACTAAACGGTAAACTGATCACGTTTCTGATCATCACGATTCTGGTCGAGATCAATTTCCCCTTCTCCTATTCCCGGGTTCCATCGCTCCAAGACTTTCCTCCGGAGCAAGCGTGGCTGGTTAATAACTATGTGGGTGAACCGATCATCCAGTTTCCCCTATATAACTGGTCGGACCAGCCGGAATTCGGACTTGAGACCCTCCGAGAGTACTATTCCACCATCCATTTCCATCCCATGGTTAACGGCTTTTCCGGCTATTCGCCAAAACCTTGGGAAGAAAGAGTCAAATGGCTGCAGAAAAATTTTCCTTCAGAGGAATCTCTCAGCTATCTTCAAAATCTCGGGATCAAACTTGTTTTGGCGCCAGCCGCTTGGCGAAATATGACTGCCTGGGAAAATAGGTTAAAACTGGTGGCTTCATTTCCCGAAACTAATATCTACGAAATGCTCTAGAATTGACTCGTGATGACAAAACTGTCAGCCATCGTTCTCACTCGCAACGAGGAGACCAATCTTGCCCGCTGTCTTGCCAGTCTTCACTGGTGCGATGAAATCATCGTCCTTGATGATTTTTCCTCCGACCAAACCCCACTTCTAGCCGCCAAATCTCGGAAAGCGAAACTCTTCCGCCGCCACACTAATGGTGATCTAGCGGCCCAGCGCAATTTTGCTCTTGACAAGGCGAGCGGGGAGTGGGTTCTTTTTGTCGATGCCGACGAAGAAGTGAGTCCCGTCCTGGCAAAAGAAATTAACGGGGTTTTAAGTGGCAATAAAAATATGTCGGGCTATTTTCTTCGCCGCCGTGATAGTTTTTGGGGTCGGTGGCTAAACTACGGCGAAACCGGAAATGTCAAGCTACTGCGGCTAGCTAAAAAAAGCGCCGGCCGGTGGCGCCGGCGGGTTCACGAAACCTGGCACGTATCCGGCAGAGTAGGGGAGATGCAAAATCCGCTCTGGCACTATCCGCACCCGACAATTCATGACTTTTTGGCAAGCATTAACCGCTGGACAGAAATTGACGCTGGGGAATTGACAACCGAAGGCAAAAGTTTCCGTTTTTTCCGTGTTTTTGTCAACCCCACAGGAAAGTTTCTCCAAAACTACATCCTTAAACTTGGTTTTCTTGACGGCTTGCCGGGTTTCGTCTCTGCCTTCATGATGAGTCTCCACTCCCTGATCGTTCGGGTTAAACAGTACGACCTGGCCACAAAACCTGCAAACCCTGCTGCCAAAACACCATGATCTTCTTTAAAATTTTTGGCCTTCTTGGAGCAGACTTTGTCGTCTATTATGAAGCTGCTTGGGTTGTCTTTCAAAACCATGCCAACCCGTATCTTGGCCTCATCACTCGTTCCTTCCCTTTCAACTACCCTCCAACCTCGCTGCTGCTCCTCTGGCCTCTCGCCTTCCTTAACTTCAAAGCGGCTAATATTCTCTGGAATATTTCCTCAATTTTCTCTGTTTTCCTAACAATTTTTCTCCTTCTTAAACTAATTCTTCCAAAACTGAATCGAAAAATTTTCCTTCTGATCTTTTTGGTCCTCTCCTTTGCTTTTACCATTCCCTTTTTTCCAGTCAAATTTAACATCGGCAACGGCCAAATTAACCATTTTCTGCTGCTACTATTCACCCTTTCCCTCTATCTCTACCAAACCGGCCGTAAAAAGGCCTCGGCCTTCTTCCTGGCCCTGGCCACCGCAATTAAACTGGCCCCGGCTGTTCTCATCTTGTACTTTCTCATCAAACGTGACTATCGCCAAATTGGCTACCTTCTTCTTTTTCTCGCTCTTTTTGTGCTCATTTCTCTACTCTACCTACCGTTAAACTTCCAGCTTACCTACCTGACCCAAGTTGCTCCCATGTCCTTTACGCTGGCTGCCAAGGATTGGTACTACAACCAATCACTCGAAGGCTTCCTCACTCGCTCGCTGACTCAATCTCCGATAATCTTAACTCTCACCTACTTCCTTTCCGGCCTTAGCATTGTCCTCACTTGGTGGCGGGGAAGAAAGATAAATGCCTGGCGGGCCATCTCCGCCGTCACCCTTCTCTATCTCCTCATTCACCCGATTGCCCTCCAGCACTATTTCGGCTTTGCCATAATTCCCCTCATTCTTCTTGGCGTCGATTTCTGGCGAACTCACGTAAGCGCTAAACATTGGCTGCTTCTGATCGTTGCCTATATTCTCCTGGCCCTTGACATCAAGAACTTCACTCAAATTCCGAAAGAATTCAATTTTCTGTTGTCCCACGACTTTTTCGCCGTCTTGCTTCTTTGGCTTCTGGCCCTCTGGAAAGAAAACATTAGTAAAGCCCTCGCCCTTGTATGGGTTGGGGTAATCATCGCCAGTTATCTATCCATTCTCCTTTGCCAGGCCAAACTATGTCCCTAAGTTCTCTCGTCAACCACCTGTCGGCTAAATTTTTCCTGATCATCTTGCTTGTTACGGCGCTAGTCAACCTGCTCGGTGCGTTGGGGCCAGAGCTTGCCTTTGATGCTCTGTGGTATCACCTGACCATTCCCAAAATCTATCTTTCTCTCGGCCAAATCCAGCATCTCCCTGGCGGCCTTCTCTATTATTCTGAAATGCCCAGGCTAGCAGAAACTCTCTACCTATTTGTTTTGCCGTCCCTAGACGAAATCGGACCGCACCTCGTGAGTTGGGGAGCGGGGATTGGCACCTCTCTTGTGATCTATAAACTAGGCAAAAAATTAAGTCTCCCTTCTCCCTTGGCCCTTCTCCCTTCCGTCATTTTCTATGTCACTCCCCTGGTGGGTTGGCAGTCGGGGAGTGCCTATGTCGACTTGCTTCGGACATTTTTTGAAATTTTGGCTCTATATTTTCTTGTGACCAAAAAACCAACCATGTCCGGCCTGGCAATTGGTTTGGCCATTTCGACTAAAACTCTTGCTCTGGGCTCTCTTGGGATCCTTGCCGTCATTAGCCACTTTCTCTATCACGACTGGAAAAAAACCGGTAAGCTAATCCTTCTCGCCGCCCTTGTCTGCCTGCCTTGGTTCCTAAGTGCCTTTCTAACAACTGGTAATCCCCTCTATCCAATCGGCAGTTCTCTCTTGGACTCGCGCCATAAGCTCAACCTCGATCTTTGGAATCTGCCGAAACTTTTTGGTGACTTTTTCCGCCTTTGGTTTGCTCCTGAAGATCCCATTACTCCAGTCTATCTTCTCATCCTGCCCTTTTTTCTCCTCAACATTAAAAAACTCTGGCCAAAAAACCAGCCCCTTATTCTTTATTCGCTATTCTCTATTCTGGTCTGGTACATTACTCCTCGAACCGGCGGCGGCCGATTTATCATGGCCTATCTTCCCGCTTGGGCCATTCTGATCGGGAGCACTGTCGCCGTCATTTCTGACCGATTTGTTAAATCTACCATCATTGCGGCCATTCTATTTATTAGCCTTCTCAATCTGCTCTATCGCGGCGCAGCGACCACCCGCTTGTCACCGTATCTCCTGGGCCGGGAAACTAAAACACACTATTTATGCCGCCACCTCGACTTTGCCACCAGTGTCTTTGTTGACTGCGGCGGGTTTTTAACTAAAACGATAAAAAAGACTGACCTAGTCTACGTGGCCGGTGTCCACAATCTTTATTATATCGACTTTCCTTTCGTTCACGAGAGTTGGTATCGCGCAGAAGAGGTAAACTATATTCTAACCCAGAGTCAAGACATTAACGCCATTCTCGATAGACCAAGCATCCTAAACCCGTCGACACCCGGGAGCTGGCAATTAATTCATGAAAACACCCTAACCAAATTAAAACTTTACCAATGGACAAGTTCCTAATCATCCTTCTTTTCGCCGTTTTTCCTCTTGGCCAGCTCGATCGCTTTAATCTCGCCGGCAGTGAGGTCGTCATCCACCTGAATGATGCCATCGTCGCTGTCGTCACCCTGCTTCTCACCTGGCACCACCGCCGAGAATTTCTTCAGAATTTGAAAACAGACGCCCTCGTCAAGCCACTTGGGTTTTGGCTTCTGGCAATTCTTGCTTCGCTTGCTGTTAATTTGCCTCATCTAACCAGCCGGCAACTCCTCATCTCCGGCCTCTACCCGCTCCGCTGGTTCCTCTATGCTGCTCTCTACCTCGCCGTAGCACCGCTGCCGGAAAAATCCCGCAGCCTCATTCGTCCTGGCCTCATTTTTGCTGGCCTCACCGTCTCATTCGTTGGTCTTCTTCAGTACATTTTTTTGCCGGACGTCTCCTTTCTCAAAACCCTCGACTGGGACGATCACTACTATCGTCTCGTCGGCTCTTTTCTCGATCCCGGGTTCACTGGAGCCATCCTTGTCCTTGCCCTCATCCTCGCCGTCGAAAAAATTCTTCAAAACCCGCTTCAAAAATTGTTCTGGTTTCTGTCACTTGGAGTCTATACGACTCTGGCTCTGACCTATTCCCGCGCCACCTATCTCATGTATCTCGTGGCCTTCGTCGTCATTTCCCTGGCCAGGCGTTCCTCTAAGATTTTTCTCGTCGCCGCCCTCGTTCTCTTTTTCACCCTCCTAGTTCTTCCCCGGCCTTTTGGCGAAGGCGTTCGCCTGACGCGCGAAAACAGCGCTTGGGCCAGGCTTCGCAATTGGCAGCAATCAGCGGAGATTTGGTCAAAGCACCCGCTCTTCGGCGTTGGTTTTAACGCCTACCGCTACGCGACCAACTCTTCCTCCAAAAGCCACGCCGGTGCCGGTGCCGACTCTTCTCTCCTTCTTGTCGCTGCTACCACCGGCCTTCTTGGTCTTCTGAGCTACCTCTACATTCTCAAACGCCTGTTCCTCCAGGGCCGAAACGATCTTGTTTTTATCGCCAGTTTTTTCGCCGTTTTGGTCCACAGTGCTTTTAATAACACCCTTTTCTACCCGTGGATCATGGAGTGGTTGTGGCTCCTTCTGGCTACGGGGAGAATTTTAAAGTGAAGCTTTTTTCCGTTCTATTGCCAGCCTGATCAGTTGCCACGACCTTGATTGGATTATCACCATTAGCCAGATTCAGACTATATTCAAAAGCCCCGTCCGAGCCAACAATCACCCGATGATCATTAACAGTAACGACGCCTCCCACCTCCGTCTTTCCTTTAACCAAGACTGGATTTTCCGAAAAAGAGTCACCGTCTTTGGGGTTTTCGATCTCCAATTTTGGCGGTTCGGTCGAGAAACGAATGTGATAGGCCTCTGGCTGGTCGCTTCTCTTGCCCGAAGAATCAATGGCGACAGCCAGAAACTCATTGTCGCCCTTTTCCAGCTCGACGTCATAGGAAAACTTGCCATCCTTGGCTAGGGCCGTTCCCAGTGATCGCCCGTTTTGAAAAAGCTCCACGGTGATCTTGTCATCAGCCAATCCGTTGATTTTGACTTGGGCCGACGACGTCGCTTGATACTCCTCAATAAGCCTCGGCGCATTCGGTGCCAATTGGTCAACCTGGTTCAATTGCGTTTCCGGTGTCTTTTTGAAACCAATAATCCTCGACGTCAGAGAAAAAACGAAGGGCACACCAAAAAGGAGCATCAAAATGAGCAAAACAACCGATCCTGCCAGAAACAAATAGACCTGCCTTTGGGTGAACCTTTCCCGTCGCCGCTGCAATCGTGAATAGTTGCTCATATCCAAACCAGGCTCATTGATATCCATCTCGCCAGCTCTGCTTGTCTCCTCTTTGGCCATAAAGCTTAACCCTGAGCCGATGGTGAGAATCGAACTCACAACCTACTCTTTACGAAAGAGTCGCTCTACCATTGAGCCACATCGGCAAATTGAAAACAAGCTACGGAACAACCCTACCCGCACCATTTTACACCTTACTTGTTTCGGTCACCAGCTGAAGTGTTATTCTAAATGATAATGAGCCGCCTGCCCAAAAGTCAGTATTTTATTCTCGGGGCCCTGATTTTGCAGCTGGCCGTAACAATTCTTCTCTTCCTTTCCGGCCGCACTGCTCTCATGGCCAGCCTCTTTTTTGTCACCAGCTCATCAATCCTGGTTCTTGGCCTCTCTAAGAGCCTGACCACGGTCACAACTACCCTTCAGCAGAAAACCCAGGAAGCCGCCAGCCGTCTTGGGGAACTTGAAGAGACCAAGAAGCAGATGACCCAGGTCTTGGCGGACCTTCGGAACGAAAAAGCCAACATGGAAAAGGAGAAGGCCAAAGACGAAGCTCTCCTGGAAAGCATCGGCGATGGTTTGGTTGCCACCTCCCCGGACGGTCGAGTTCTCGTCGTCAATCACGCCACCGAAGAACTGTTCGGCTTTGCTAAGGACGAATTGATCGGAAAAAGGTTCTATGAGATCATCCCCATGGCCGACGCTCGCGGAGAGCTCATCAAAACCGAAGATCGCCCGATGAAAATTGCTCTCACCGAAGATCGGAAAATTTCCTCATCCGACTACTTCCTTTTCGGCAAGGGGACACGAAAATTTCCAGCAGCCATCACCGTGGCCCCAGTTCATCTGAATGGGGAAATAATTGCTGCCATCGGCATCTACCGCGACATCTCTCATGAAAAAGACGTCGACCGAATGAAAACCGAGTTTATTTCTCTGGCTTCTCATCAACTGCGCACGCCCCTCTCAGCCATCAAGTGGTTCGCCGAGCTCCTGTCCGACAGCAGCTCTTCGCTCTCAAGCGAGCAGAACGATTTCGTTCAAAACATCGCTTTGTCCACCGAAAGAATGATCGAGCTTGTCAATTCTCTTCTCAACGTCTCCCGCATCGAGTCTGGTCGAATCATCATCGACCCGAAGCCAACCGACCTCGTCGCGCTTGTCAAAAATCTCCTTCTTGAACTTGAGGGAAAAATCAAGGAAAAACATCACCGCGTCATCGTCACCGCCCATGAACAACTCCCGGAAATCACCATCGATCCCAAACTCGTCCGCCAGGTCTATATGAATCTTTTAACCAATGCCATCAAATACACTCCCGATTACGGTGAAATTGAGGTCGCCATCTCTAAAAACGACACGGACATCATTTCCCGGGTGAGCGACAATGGCTATGGCATCCCTCAGGCCAACAAGGAAAAGCTGTTCCAAAAGTTCTATCGCGCTGAGAATGTGGTCAAAATCGAACCCGATGGCAACGGCCTCGGCCTCTATCTGGTCAAAGCCATCATCGAGTCATCCGGCGGCAAAGTTTGGTTTGAGAGTCAGGAAAATAAGGGAACAACATTCTATTTTAGCCTCCCGCTGTCTGGCAGTGTTCGAAAACCCGGTGAAGTCACCATTAATTCCTGATTGCCAATTTACAAAAAAAGGATATATTTAAATGAGCAACAACCATGGAAGATCAACCAACAGTTCTTGTCGTTGAGGATGACAAGCAACTCCTAAACGCCATCACCATCAAGCTTTCTAAAGAGGGCATCAGTGGCATTGGCGTTTTGACCGGCGAGCAAGGTTTAAAATATCTCCAGGAAAGCGGACCTAAACTTCCAAACGCCATTTGGCTTGACTACTACCTCAAAGACATGAACGGACTGGAGTTCATGCAAAAAATTCAAACCCAACCGGCCTGGACCGAAATTCCCGTCATCGTCGTGTCCAACTCCGCTTCGGAAGACAAGGTCCACTCAATGTTGACTATTGGGGCAAAAAAATATATCCTCAAAGCACAAAGCCGACTCGAGGACATTATTGATCAAATAAAGGACCTGATCGCCCAAAGCCCGGTCCCTTCTTCATGAGAACCATTCTGGTTGTTGAAGACGATCCAACCCAGGCGCAAGCTCTGCTGACTAAGCTAACTCGAGCAAACTTTTCTGTGGACATCGCCCATGACGGCCTTGAAGGTTTAGAGCTTTTTTCCGGCAAAAAATATGATTTGATCATCTTGGATATCCTCATGCCGCGCATGGAAGGAACCGAAATGCTTCGAAAGTTGCAACAGCAGCATGAAACCCTGCCCCCCATCATTATTCTTACGAATAAGGAGGGGGTCAGCGAACCGGAAGGTGTAGCCGCCGTCCTCTACAAATCTAATACCAGTCTCGAAACCCTAGTTACCATGGTAAAAAGCTTGCTCACCACAGATTAATGGACACTAATTCAAAAAAAATTCTCGTTGCCGAGGACGACCACTTTCTGCTGTCAGCCTATAAAGTCAAATTAACCAAAGCTGGTTTTGATGTCAAAACAGCCACTGATGGGGAAGAGGCCTTGGCTATTCTGAAAGATTTTACACCGGACATCATCCTTCTCGATCTGGTCATGCCCAAAATGGACGGCTTTGATTTTTTGAAAAAATTCCGAGCCAACGAGACCTGGAAAAAAATTCCCGTCATCGTCGCCTCAAATCTGGGCCAAAAAGACGATCTTGATAAAGCCAGGTCTCTTGGGGCCAGCGACTATGTCATTAAAAGCGATCTGTCCCTCGACGCGCTCACTACCAAAATTAACTCCAATCTCAAGTAGGCATTGCCCCCAAACTTTGCTATAGTTTTAAGGTATGGCTGCCTATTCTGATGACGACCTCTATAAATCCCTTTTGGAGTTGGGGGTCATCGACAAAGACAAACTCATTGCGGCTTCCGAACAGGCAAGGAAAGACCACAAACCTCTGGAAGACGTTCTTCTTGACACTGACCTTCTTTCCGACGAAAACCTCGCCCAAACAATTTCCGATCTAATCAAAATTCCCTTCATCCGTCTTCGGGAAGTCGCTATTGCCCCCGACGTCCTCAAAATCATCCCCCAAGTGGTGGCTAAAAAACAGCAAATCATTACCTTTGCCTTCGACGAACAGGGCCTCAAACTAGCCATGGCTGATCCCACAAGTCAAACAATCCTTGATTTTGTCGCTAAAAAAACTGGCAACAAAGTCACTCCCTATTTCGCCACCAAGCGGGACATCGACAACGCCTTGCTTCTCTATCGTGAGGACCTCCAAAAATCCTTCGACGAACTTCTCAAGGAAAAGGTCAACCAAGCCGCTGCCTCAAGCTCGGATAAAGAGGCGCCCATCTCTGAAATCGTTGACCTACTAATTAATTATGCCTTTGGCAATCGTGCCTCGGATATCCACATCGAGCCGGAAAAGGATCGCTCTCTGGTGCGCTTTCGAATCGACGGCATCCTCCATGATGTTTTGGAAATTCCCCGCGACCTCCACGATCAGATCGTTTCCCGCGTTAAAGTTGCCTCCAAACTCAAAACCGATGAGCATCTGAGTGCCCAAGACGGCAAAATGCAGCTTCAACTGCCGGAAGAAGAGCTCGACATCCGAGTCTCCATTGTTCCCACCACCAAAGGCGAGAAAGTCGTCATGCGGCTCTTGTCGTCCACTTCACGTCAATTTGCCCTTTCTGACCTGGGCATGCGTGAAGGTGACCTGAACCGGGTCAAAGACGGATTTAATAAGCCCTACGGCATGGTGCTCTCCACCGGCCCCACCGGCTCCGGCAAAACAACCACCATCTATGCTATCGTTAAAATCATTAATACCCGAGACGTCAACATTGCGACCATCGAAGACCCTGTGGAATATGAAATCGAGGGTGTCAATCAAATCCAAGTCAATTCCAAAACTAACCTCACCTTCGCCAGTGGCTTAAGATCAATTCTTCGTCAGGACCCCAACGCCATTTTTGTCGGGGAAATTCGTGACAATGAAACAGCGGACATCGCCGTCAATTCCGCGACCACCGGCCACCTCGTCCTCTCCACTCTCCACACCAATGATGCCGCGACAACCCTTCCCCGGCTTTTGGATATGGGGGTCGAGCCCTACCTAGTCGCCTCCACCGTCAATGTCATCATCGGCCAAAGACTGGTCCGCAAAATTTGCGAGAAATGCCGCTTTTCCGTCGAGCTTGATCTGGAAGAACTGGGGAAAAACGTCACCCCAACCCTTCTCAAAAAACAATTTGGCGAACAAAAACAGGTCCGGGTCTACAAAGGCAAAGGCTGCCCCGTCTGCCACCAGAGCGGCTACGACGGCCGCGTCGGTATCTTTGAAGTCCTGGTCATGAGCCCGGAAGTGAAAGAACTAATCACCTCTAAAGCCACTTCTGACACCATCCGCGAAAAAGCTGTCGCTCTCGGGATGACCACCATGCTCGAAGACGGGCTAGAAAAAGTTCAGCAGGGCATCACCACTATTGACGAAGTCCTGCGGGCCACGAAAGAATAGACATATGAAACTTTCCCAAATCACCGTTTTTGACCGCGTTAACTTCATCGACATTCTGCTTTTCACCAAGCATCTTTCAGTGATGATCAAGGCGGGGATTCCTCTGGCTGAGGCCCTGGAGATTCTTCGTGACCAAACTCAGAACCCGGCGTTCAAAAAAGTTCTCGTCACTGTCTCCACCGAGATCAGAAACGGCCAAAGTCTGACTAAAACTTTGGCGCTCTTCCCAAAAATTTTTAATCCCTTTTATCTCAGCCTCGTCAGCGTTGGGGAACAAGCGGGCGATCTCGAAGTCAACCTGGAATATCTGGCCACTCAGCTCCAGAAAAACTATGAATTCAAAAAAAAGGTCCAAGGAGCCATGCTCTACCCCTCCTTCGTGATCGTCGTTGCCCTCCTCATGGGCAGCGCCATGGCCATCTTTGTTCTGCCGCAATTGGCCGGGCTCTTCACCTCCCTCGATGTGGACCTGCCAACTTCTACAAGGATCCTCATCTTCGTCGCCGATCTCATGAAAAAACACGGCTTAATCATTATCCCTGGTCTTTTTGCCGTGTTCTTTCTGACGACCTTTCTTGTCAAAACACCAGCCGTCAAACCTCTCTGGCAGCGTTTTCTAATCAACCTACCTATCTTCGGGCTCTTCATTAAAAACGTCGAGTCGGCCAATTTTTGTCGTAGCCTCGGTCTAATGCTCAAAAGTGGTTTGACTTTAAGTAAGGCTCTGGAAATTGCCCGGGAAGCCACTGACAACACAATCTTTAAAGAGTATATCGAGGGGATTGAGAAAGCCGTTGATAAAGGCCACACGATTGAATCCGAACTATCAAAGAAGAAATACCAGCACTTTCCTCTCATTGTTTCAAAAATGATTGGCGTCGGGGAAAAAACCGGCAAACTTGACGAAACTCTTCTCTACTTGGGCGATTTTTTTGAAGAAGAAGTTGATTCCATGGCGAAAAACTTCCCGACCATCCTTGAACCAATCCTGCTTGTCATCATCGCCCTCATGGTTGCTTTTATGGCTCTGGCCATCATCTCACCCATTTATCAATTCACCGCCAGCATCCACAAATGAATTTTCAATTCTCATTTCTCAATTTACATTCAACTTGCATTGAATAAATGTCACATTGAAAATTGAATGAAAATTATGCGCCAGCGCAGAATTTCTGCGGATGCACAAATTGAAAATTGCAAATTGAAAATTAATACAGGCTTCACTCTCATCGAACTACTCCTCACCATGGCCATCATGTCCTTCGTTGGTCTCCTGACCGTCCCGTTCTATGGCCGCTTTCTCACTCAAAATGCCGTTTCTAACACCCAAGATCAAATCATCCAAGATCTGCGCAAGGCTCAATTCTATGCCCTGGTGAGCCGCAAAAGCAACTCCGGCGGCTGGGGCGTGAATTGGGACGACGCCACCAACACCCTCACTCTCTATCAGGGATCGGACTATCAAAACCGTAATCAGGCTCTCGATGAAACATTTCCCATCAATGACAATATCACTATTTCCGGCCTGACAGATTTAAACTTTCCCCGGCTCACCGGCGTCCCTGCCGCCGGCGCAACTATCACCATCAGTGGCCAAAACACGACTAAAACTATAACCGTCAATGGTCAGGGGATAGCCACGCGCTAACATGAGAAATAAATCTACGTCCACGACTGTTCACCGTTTCCTGTTCACCGTTGACGGCTCTGTCGGTTTTTCTATTCTTGAAGTCATGCTCGCCGTCGCCATCTTCGCCATCTTTGGCGTTTCCGCCGCCATTGGCATTGTGGGAGCACTTCAGACTAATCGTGTCGCTCTTGAAAAAACGATCGCCACCCAATATGCCTCCGAGGGTCTGGAAGCAGCCCGATCAATCCGTAACCAGTCATACCCGACTTTCACTTCACCGGGAGGCCCAACAGGCATAAGCCAAAGTCCAACGACTGGTTCCTGGCAATGGTCCGGCAGCAGCAACATTCTTGACAGTCGCTACACCCGAACGATCACCTTGTCAACTGTCCAGCGGGACGGCAACGGGAACATTGTCTCCTCCGGAGGAACAGATGATCCGAACACCCGAAAAGTGACTTCCCAAGTGACCTGGAACTTTGTTTCTAACCGATCATTGGACGTTTCCCTCTCAGAATATCTCACAAACTGGAAGGCGGCCATCGTCACCTCCCGCGGCGGGATGCTCGTCTACGGCGATGGTGGCACCACGACCGACGCCATGAAATACCGTCTCCTGAACCCTGACGGCACTTGGGCAGCGGTGCAAAATTTCCCTGATTTTGACACCGATTCGACTAATAAAGTTTTAATGGTCATTCGGGTCTATGCTTCCTCAAACCGCAATGAAAAAATCGCTCTCACCAGGCATTATAATGGGGCTTCCCAATACATCTACGCCCATGTCTGGGACGGAACAACGTGGAGCAGTTCCTTATTTGGCAGCTTTAATGCGACGAATTTTCTAACGGTTCACAATGTCGACGGCACCTACTTAAATAATGGGGACTTTTTGGCTGTTTATTCAGACAATAGCCAAACGCCAAAATATCGAATCTGGAATGGAGTCTCCTGGACTCCCGATCCTCCTGCTGTCGGGGCCCCGACCACAATCGTTGGAAACATTCCGCTTAACATCGTCATCAAAAATCGACCAAACACCGACGAAGCCCTGATGGCCGTTTATGATCAAGGCAGTGACACCAATACATCCTATTTTGACAGCACCGGTTGGTCAGCCGCTCTCGAGCACGCCATACAAGCTCCGACCAACACCAAAGAATTCGTCGACTTTTCCTGGAGCGTTCAAAACCCGGCTAAAGGTGCCCTAATAGCAGCTTCAGCAAGTAATGACCGATCGATGAATATGAAGATTTGCACCGCTCCCTGCCCCACCCCGGCAGGGTGGAGCGCTGCCACCCAGACCTCCAATCAAGGTGTCCTCGGAGCTATGGAAATAGACAGCCGGAAGGGGGCCGAAGAATATATTACTTGCGATAAAGATGCCAGCAATGACATTTATTGTTTTAAGGGAAACAACACTCCTTTGTTTACGAATCCAAGTAATCGCCTAATCACCAACAATACCGATTCGGGAATTCAAAGAAGTTTCGATTTTGTCTTTGAAGCCATAAGTGGAACCCAGGGAGTAATCGTTTATTCTGATGCGACCAACATTGCAAAGTTAAAAAAATATCAAGCGGGCATAAATCCTGATCCTGACTCATTTGATTTAAATCCGACCTCAATAAACCCCTCTAATCCTCTAAATAGCGTTCTCAAAACCGTCAGACTACGACCGCTTAGTGATAATGATGACATTATGATCCTGATGGGCGACGCCAGTAGCCCCGCTCGGTTTTACACTGCAGTCTGGGATGGTAGTAATAATTCGATCTACACCTCTCCACCCGACAAAGCTTTCCTGGCTCAAGGATCAAATGGTTCAAGCGGTCTTGAATATTGGTATGGCTTTGCCTGGGACCAATACTAATGAAAAAATCTCAATTCTCCAATCTCCAATCTCAAATCCGCGGGGGTTTTACCTTCATCGAAACTATTCTTTACGTGGCCATTGTGACAATAATGCTCAGCGCCCTCATTCCTTTTGCCTGGAACATCATTGAATCGGGGACAAAAAGTTCCGTCCAGCAAGAATTGTCCAGTAACGCCCGCTTCATTTCAGAAAAGATAAAGTCTGAAATTCGTCAGGCAAACGGAATAACATCAGTTAACGGTTCGAGTCTTTCCCTGACAGGCCCGGGCGGAACGACAGACTTCAACCTGGTCGGCGGCAAAATACGCATTAATAAACCCGGCGGCGGACCCGTTGCTCTCAATTCTGATGATACCCAGGCGACAACTTTAAATTTTACTGACTATTCTTCCGCCGACGGCAAAACCAAACACATCCAATACCGCTTCACCCTGGAAGACAACTACAACTCGACTCGAAGCGAATTTCAAGGTTCAGTCACGATCGAAGGCAGCGCCGAAATCAGGAGTAATTAATATGTACTATAATTTTCAAATCTCCAATCTCCAATCTCAAATCCATGAAGGCTTTGTTGCTCTATCCACAATCCTGCTGGTTTCAGCCGTCATGCTCGCCGTTCTTGGCACAATGACGTACCTTGCAATTGGCGAGGGTCAAGCTTCACTCGCTCTGGAGCTTGGTGAGAGCAATCTTGCCCTGGTTGAAGGTTGTGCCGAGGATCTCCTCCAAAAAGTCCACGACAACCCATCTTTTAATGAAACAGTCATCACTCGACCACCTGGTGAGGGCAACTGTGCCCTTTCCTACTCTCAATCAGGTCCGACAAACTGGGATGTAACTGTCACTTCCAACCAGACCAACTTTCAACGCCAGGTGCGGGTGGTCTTCATCCGAACAACCCAAATCACCATCACCAGCTGGCAAGAAATTTAAACTCGTTTTTGCCCCTTGACACAACTGTTTAAAGTGTCCTACTCTAAAAATGTTATTATATTTTATATATTCCTAAACCTATGAAATTCTCTGCCCACTCCTCTAAAGGATTTACGTTAATCGAACTTCTGCTGGTGATTACAATCATCGCTGTTCTCGCTGTCGCCGTCTTTGCCGCTTTAAATCCGGCGCAGCGGCTTTCCGACGCCAAAGACGCCCGACGAACCTCAGATGTTGATACAATCCTGACGGCAGTCCACCAGTCAATCATCGACAATCAAGGGACTCTGCCCACTAATATGCCTGCAGCGGGAACAACCAAACAGATCGGAACAGGAGCCACGGGGTGCGCGATTTCCAACACAAATTGCACAATTGCCGCGGTGGATTGTGTGGACTTAATGAGTGGAACTCAGAATTTATCCGCCTATCTTGCTTCGATGCCAATCGATCCAACAGGGGGGACGACATATACTGCTGCCCAGACTGGATATGGAGTCGTTGCCGACACAAATGGCATTGTCACCATCACCGCCTGCGGAACGGAAGGGACAACAACAATTTCAGCCTCAAGGTAATCATCTAGACGGAGTCGCGTCAGCGACAGAGACCCACGGCTTTAGCCGTGGGTGAATAGGAGCGGAGGCGATACAATGGAGAGGTGAAGATTCACTTTTCCGGACACGGTGTTTACAAAACCGAGTACCA
>Ga0209542_10002712_pt1 | contig 39190 bp, 44 predicted proteins | sample RifCSPhighO2_01_FD_184028 | JGI IMG/M metagenome (GOLD analysis project Ga0209542, IMG submission 184028) | Soil microbial communities from Rifle, Colorado - Rifle CSP2_plank highO2_0.1 (SPAdes) (version 2) | ecosystem: Environmental > Terrestrial > Deep subsurface > Rock core/Sediment ... | reverse complement strand
CCGCCGAGGAGTGGGAGACTTCTTTCCCCCTTCGCTATGTGACGCCTGAAGACGGTGAGCGATATCTTCGGATGCTTGGCTATCCGTGGAATGGCGAAAAAAACGATTCTGAGTCTCAAACAGTTCCATCGCCAAACCACCAATTTACCGATGAAAGACTGCTCGCCCTTGCGCGCAACGCAAAGAACGGGAAAAAATTCGCTGCGCTTTACGACAGTGGCGAGTGGCAGTCGTTCGCCGAATACCCCTCGCAGTCGGAGGCCGATCTCGCTCTGTGCGCGATGCTTTGTTTTTGGACCGGGAGGGACTCGGAGCGCATAGATCGCCTTTTCCGTGCCTCGAAGCTGATGCGCCCAAAGTGGGATGAGAAGCGAGGTGATTCGACCCTTGGACGCGACACGATTGAGAAAGCGATTCAAGGTTGTACCCAGATCTACACCCCTCGTGGTGAAGAATCCAACTTTCTTATGAGTGGCGGCAACGATCCAAAACCACTCTTAGTACTTGAGAATATCTGCCGCGTGCTCGAAAGCGATGAGCACTTTCAAGGCGTCCTTCGTCTCAACGAATTCTCGTCCATGACCGAGGTGTGCGACAGGATATCCAATTCCTGGACCTTGTTGAACGACGGCTTTATCTTCGACGCCATACGGCGCATCTCCGTCCAGTATCCCGCATTCGTGCGGCTCGGCAAGGACATGATTACGGATGCCATCCTTGCGGTCGCGAGTCGCAATCGAGCGAACCCACCGAAGGATTACCTCCTGTCGCTGCAATGGGACGGCACACCGCGCCTTGATACGTGGCTATGCAAAACATACGGTGCCCCCGACGACACTGTGCACAGAGAGATTGGCGCAAATTGGATGAAGGGTCTGGTGCTGCGCGTCATGCGCCCGGGCTGCCAGTACGATCACGTGCTCGTACTCGAATCGGAGCAGGGCTGGAAAAAATCGTCCTCGCTTCGGGCGCTTGGCGAGCCGTGGCATGTCGAGATAACGGCATCGCCTGATAATAAAGACTTCTTTCTCATCCTTGCCCAAAATGTGATCGTCGAGTTCGCAGAGGGCGACATGGTGTCGCGGGTGGATGTTAAAAAATTGAAAGGGATTATCACGATGGTGAAGGACCAGGTGCGCCTTCCGTATGCTCGCGGCGTCTCGACACTTCAGCGTGGGTGCGTCTTCGCGATGACGACCAACGACACGGAGTACCTCAAGGACGAGACGGGCAACCGGCGCTGGCTTCCTGTGAAGCTTGAGCGTGAGGCTGACGTCGAATGGATCCGTGCAAACCGCGACCAGTTCTATGCCGAGGCATTTCATCGTGCTATTGAGAAGGGCGAGACCGCATACGAGTTCTCGGAGAAGGAATTGCTCACAGAAATGCAGGAAAGTCGGCGCGAGCGCAATGATTACGAAGAGGACGTGATGTTCTGGTATCGCAATCTCACGGAGGGGCGGCGTACTTATGGCATACAGCTCAAGGATGTCTACCGCGAGGTGGTTATGCGAGGCGCGAATGAAAAAGATATCGTCCGGGAGATGCCACCCCGCACGCAATACCAAATCGCGAACATATTGCGTGGCGCACTTTGTCTCGAAAACAAGGACGCTAAGCGCGAAGGCGTGGTGCTTAAGCGCTGGCTACCGACAGAGAGGACTTACAAGAAGCTAAACATCCCTGTGCCTGTAGCAAGGAAAGGTAGGCCCCAAGGCGAGCTCGATTTCTAAGACCAGGGTAGCGGTGAGCGCTACCTGTGCCGCTACCCCAAAGACGGCTCCGTTCCGCGACTTTGTGCATGAGGTAGCGGGTAGCGGCTGTTTTTTCAATTCCCCCCCCCTGTGTGTTCTTGGATACCCAATACACGATGGGGAGGCATGTGGGGAAAAAGATTGGAAACATAGGAGCTACCGCTACCTGCTCCGAAGCGGCACCACAAGACGAGCTTCACGCTCTGCACCGACGACCCAGTATGAAAAACTGTTTGACGAACCGTTTTCCACGCGATGGATCGCCAGTGCAGAGAAAAAACCTCGGAGATCGAGGTTCTATCATCGCTCCAGTCCTTACTTCTTCGCCTCCTTGTGCTTCGTATGCGCGCGGCACCATTTGCAGTACTTCTTGAGCTCGATCTTGCGTGTAACAAGCTTCCGATTGCGGCGTGACCAATAGTTGACGCGGTTGCACTTGCCGCATGCGAGTCTGAAAAGTTGATCCTGTGACATGCGCGACACTATACAGAAAACCCAGAGTTTGCGCAACTATACGAACGCGGAGGCGTGCTGGAAGAGGAGTTCGCACACCTTGTTCCACGTCCCGAATTTCCCGCCCGCAAGAGTTTTCATGAGCGTGTCCACGACGAGCCATCCGGCGAGGATAATGACGAGCCCGATCGCGACGTTCACGAACACTTCTTTTGCTTTCGAGATCCCGCCCGAGTTTCCGACACTCGTGAGATACAGCCACCCCGCCCATGCAAAAAGCACTGCCGAGAGAAATACTGCGATATAAATGCCCGTATTAAGGATGTTTTGCGCGACCGTCGCGATGTCACAGATCGATTTGCAGCCACCAGGTTCGTTGCAAGTCGCCGGCACGATCTGGCCGGGGAGAATGTTTTGTTGGGCAAGCACCGCCGAGGGGACTGCGATAAAGACTATAAAAAAGATGATGAACATCCGGACCATCTCTCTGCGGGTCATAGAAATAGTTTAGCACGGGAAAACCCTAGTGCGTCGGGCAGGTTCGAATCACCTCCGTTAATCCATAAAACGAAAAATCCGAGCAAAAACCCGAATTTTTTCGCTTGTGCGTCGGGCAGGATTCGAACCTGCGGAGACCGAAGTCGCGTGGTTTACAGCCACGTGCATTTGACCACTCTGCCACCGACGCAGTCTCGATATTATGCACTAACAGGGCTTTTTGCGCGAGAACGGACGGAGCGTACGCGTTCGGGGCCTTTGCGCACGTCGAAGGTGAATTCGCCGTCTTTTACATCTACCGACACGGAGCCTCCATCCAAGACACCGCGGGCGACCATCATGTTGGCGATGGGGGTGAGTATTTTCGTCTGGATGAGGCGCTTGAGAGGGCGGGCGCCATACTGGGGGTTGTAGCCCTCTTTTGCCATATGGGCGATAGCCGCTTCGGTAAGGGTGAGCGTGATGTGCTTTTCCTCCATACGCTTCGCGACAATATCGGTCTGCATCCGCACGATGTCCTTGATCGCTTCCGTGGAGAGGATGTTGAAGAGGATTATCTCATCGAGACGGTTGAGAAATTCGGGGCGGAAAAATTCTTTGAGCGAGCTCATGACCTTATCTTTTACCTGCTCGTAGCGCTCGCCTTCGGTTTTTGAGAGGCCGCTGCCAAAACCAAGACCCGACATCTTATCGATGTGTTCCGAGCCGATGTTGGAGGTCATGATGATAACGCAATTTTTGAAGTTGACGGTACGGCCCTTGGCGTCTGTCAGCCGGCCATTATCAAGCACCTGCAGAAGCACGTTGAATACCTCCGGATGCGCCTTCTCGATCTCGTCGAAAAGGATAACGGAGTACGGCCGGTGGCGCACAAGCTCCGTCAATCCCCCGCCCTCGTCGTAGCCGACGTAGCCCGGCGGGCTACCGATCATTTTTGAGACCGAGTGTTTCTCCATGTACTCCGACATATCGACACGGATGAGCGACTTATCGGAATTGAAAAGGAATTCGGCGAGCGAGCGCGTGAGTTCGGTTTTGCCTACTCCTGTCGGGCCGAGGAAGAGGAATGAACCGACCGGACGATTCGGGTCGGAGATGCCGGCGCGGCTGCGCTTGATGGCGTCGGAGACTTTTTGCACCGCTTCGTCTTGTCCCACGATGCGTTTCTTGAGCTCCACCTCCATACGCGAGAGCTTCTCCGCTTCCTCTTCGAGCATCCGGAAGACCGGCACACCGGTCCAACGCGAGACGACCGCGGCAATGTCTTCCTCGGTGATCTCTTCTTTCAATACGCGGCGCGTCTGCTGCAATTTCTTCAAGCGCTTCGTCGCCGTCTCGATCTCTTTTTCAAGGAGCGGTATTCTGCCGTAGCGCATTTCGGCGGTCTTGGTGAAATCGGCCGCCGCCTCCGCTGCGTCAGCTTCGATGCGTGCTTGCTCAAGCTCGTTTTTTGCACGCTTGATCTCGACGAGCGTGTCTTTTTCATTCTTCCATTTGGTTTCGAGTTCGCGGGTCGAATCGCGCAGGTCGGCAATCTCTTTTTCGATCGTTTTGGTGCGTGTGCGAGCCTTGCCTTCTGCGGCTTCCGACTCTTTCTTGAGTGCTTCACGCTCTATCTCGAGACGCCTCACTTTGCGATGTGCCTCTTCGAGGATCGGCGGCTTGTTCTCGAGCGAGAGACGAAGCGCAGAGGAGGCTTCGTCGATGAGATCGATCGCTTTATCCGGCAAAAACCGCTCGGTGATGTAGCGGGTAGAGAGCTGTACTGCCGCTACCATTGCGTCGTCGGTGATGTGCACCCCGTGGTAAAGCTCGTAGCGCTCTTTGAGGCCACGCAAAATCGCGATCGCGTCCTCTATAGAGGGCTCGTTGATGTAGACCGGCTGAAAACGGCGGGTCAAGGCCGCGTCGTGTTCGATGTGTTTTTGGTATTCTTTGATGGTCGTTGCGCCAATGACGCGGATATCGCCGCGCGCAAGCGCGGGCTTCAGCATATTGGAAGCATCCATTGAACCTTCGGCAGCGCCGGCGCCGACGAGCGTATGGATCTCGTCGATGAAAAGGATGATCTTGCCATCGGAGCGTTCGACTTCTTTCATAACTGCCTTGAGTCGTTCTTCGAATTCCCCGCGGTATTTTGTACCCGCGATGAGAAGGCCTAAATCGAGCTGGATAACCTCCTTTCCGCGGAGCGATTCCGGCACCTCGCTTGCGGCGATGCGCTGGGCCAACCCTTCGGCAACGGCGGTTTTTCCCACGCCGGCCTCGCCGATCAGGATCGGGTTGTTCTTGGTGCGGCGCGAGAGTATCTGGATGACGCGGGTGATCTCGGCATCGCGGCCGATTACGGGATCGAGCTTGTTCTCACGAGCACGCTCGGTCAAAGAGCGGGCGAATCGAGCAAGGGCGCGCGGCTTTTGCGGCGCATCGGTGTCGCGGATCTTCCCTTCTTTGATATCAGTCAAGACGCGCGCGAGCGCGGCGCGGTCGATCCGGAAACGGCCCAAGATATCGGCCGCGGGTCCCGGATGCTCCACGATGCCCAAAAGTAAGTGCTCGGGCGATACGAATTGGTCGTTGAACGATGCCGCGATGCGGGGCGCCGCTTCAAAGACGCGTACGAGCTCCGGCGTGAGGTAGAGCTGAAATGATGGCGACACCGCAGTATTGCCCGAAGCACCTTCGATCAATTCGAGGATCGAATCCGAGAGATGTGCGACGTCGATCTCGCCCTGCTCGAGCATGGGCACGACCATCGTTTCTTCCTGCATCAAAAGGGCGGCAAAGAGGTGCAGCGTGGAGACCTGATTGTGCCCGCGCTCGACCGCCAGCTGGTGAGAACGGTGGATCGCTTCTTTCGCCTTTGTCGTGTAGTTGTTGAATGGAGCCATGTACCCAGTATACCGCACCGGCCACAAAAAATGTAGTCCTTATGCCCCCTCTTGTTTCTTCGTTTCTTCCTCTTTCTTCTCCTCTTCTTGGATGAGAACCGATGCTGAAATAAAGCCCGACGGCGAGACGAGGCGGGCAACGCCGGTGCGAAGCCCGAGAAGATTGCCTTCGGTCGTTATAAGTGGAGAGCCGGCGAGGATGGAATCGGCGGGTATATCAGTATCGATGATCTGCGGCCCTTCCTTGTCCGACGATGAGATAAGCGTCGTGACGATACCACTTGCAATACGAGCGACCGTCTTACCCGCAAGCGCGATAATGGTCGTACCCAGCGTCGGGTGTGTACCTTCAATCGCGATCGGACTCCAGGTGATCGACTTACCATCGGTTGTCGTCGTGGCAGAATCAAAAAACGCGATTGATGTCGTCGCGTTGCGCGATGCGAGAGATACGCGTACCCGCGAGCCGTCGGCAAGTTCTGCGATGCCGACGTCCGTATCAAAAGCATTTGAATCGCTCACGATCGTGCCTGCAGCATCGATAACGATACCCATCCCCAAAAACGCCGGGCTACTCGAGCTTGTGGTGAATATGCGCACGACCGACGGATTCGCGCGCGCAAGCGCCTGCGAGATAAGATCGGCCTCTTTGACGATAATGGTCTTCTCTTGGATAATGCCGGTCGCAGCAGTAAGACTTGCGGGAGTGACTTTTTCAACTGTGCGCTCGACAATGCGATTCACCGTCTGTGCCACAACCGGCGGCGCCTGATCCATGAGAGAGACGGTAACGATGCCGGTCGCGATCGATGTGACGAACGAAACGAGGAGCGTGAGGAGGACAATTTGGGATTTTGAGAGTTGCTCCATGTTCATGTCATCTTTATAGTACGAAACATCTAAAAAGCAAGCCACCGCGTCGAATACGAATCGACGCGGTGGTTGTGGCACTCAGACAAACTTGAGCAGAATGCCTGTGACGACAGCTTGGCTTCCAAACACCCCAGAAAAAGGCGCAAGGGCAAGCCAGTTGGTGTGGAGGTCGGCAAATTCCGCCGCACCGATTGCTCCGACTGTCCCGGCGCAGATGACGCTTCCAACGACGATGAGAACCATTCTCATGTTGCACCTCCTCCAAAACAATACTCCTTGCTTTATTTCTTGGCAATCAACAGTTGTAGTGTATTTATAGTCTTCTTTAACTCCGAGGCACTTGTATTTCGTCCCAACGAAAAACGCAGGGTATTTATCGCACGCCACTCGGGGCCGCCGAGGGCGGCAACAACGTGCGAAGCTTTGTTGCCCTCATCGCACGCACTTTTTGTGGAGAGTGATATGCCCGCGTGATCGAGCTGGAGCGCGAGGTACTCCCCTGTCCGCTCGCCCGGAATTGATACGTTGAGCATATGCGGCAAAGTGTGTTTGAGGTCACTATTGATGACAACGCTTGGAATATGCGCGACGATTTCGCTCGCGAAATCGTCGCGCAACTTCTGCAAACGTTTCGCCTCCGCTTCACGCTCAATCGTGATCACATCAAACGCCGCGGCAAATCCTGCGGCAAGTGCCACGTCTTCGGTGCCACTACGCAGTCCCCTTTCCTGCCCGCCGCCGAATATAATGGGAGCGAGAGATACTTTGTTTGAAACGTAGAGGGCGCCGATCCCGCGCGGACCGTAGAGCTTGCCCGAGCCAAGACTAAACAGGTCGACCCCGAGCGAGTGAACCTGTGGCGAGCGATAGAGTGGCGCTTGCCCTGCATCGCTGTGAAGGATAACGCTCGTATTGTATTTCTTCTCGTGGGCGCGCAGCACAAGCGCGATTGCCGAAAGGGGCTGCACCGTGCCGATCTCGTTGTTGCCCCAGCCGACGGACACTGCGACAGTGGTTGGTTTCAGAAGTTCGGCAACACGTTCGGCACGAACGATTCCTTTTGCATCAGGCTCCACATGCGAAATGGTGCCGCCCATGCGCTCAATCTCTGAAAAACATTCCAAAACGGACGAGTGTTCTATTGAGCTCACGATCCAGTGCGTATCTTTGAGAGAACGCTTTTGGAGCTCAAGCGACCGCGCGAGCCCTATGAGCGCGATGTTGTTGGCCTCGGTGAGGCCGGAGGTAAAAATGATCTCGCGGGCTTTGCATCCGAGATGCGCCGCGATCCGCTCACGAGCATCATCGAGCACACGCTTGGCCGCCACAGCCTCCGCGTGAAGCCCGCCAGGATTCGCGAACATGTGTATCGTCTTGTTGAGGGCTTGCAGGGCTTTCGGATGCACGGGTGTTGCGCTCGCATAGTCGAGGTAGATGGGCCTGCCCTTCATAGCCTTGGCGAAGAAGGGTTTCTTGAATCCGAACATCCTCTCAGTGTATGCCGCGCGCGCCTTTTGCAAAAGGCGCGCGCGGCGCGTATACTGCACAAAATTGCCCTATGGCACTTCTTTACGCATATGTCCAAACCTGCACAAACAGTCGAGCGTCCGCCTATTGTGGCAGTCTTGGGACACGTTGATCACGGCAAATCCACGCTCCTCGATTTCATCCGCAAAGCAAACGTCGTCGCAGGCGAGGCCGGTGGTATCACGCAACATGTCGCCGCCTATGAGGTAGAACGTGAGAAAAACGGTGAGAAAAAACGCATCACCTTTATTGACACGCCGGGGCACGCAGCATTCAGTGCCATCCGCGCACGCGGCGCCTCTGCGGCTGATATCGCGATTCTGGTCGTGGCGGCGGACGATGGTGTAAAGGCGCAAACACTGGAAGCGCTCAAAAGCATTCGCGACGCGAAGACTCCTTTCATCGTCGCCATCAACAAGATAGACAAACCGAATGCCGACCAAGAGCGAACGATACGGACACTTCTTGACGAAGGCGTATATCTCGAAAAGTACGGGGGTGAAATCCCGTGGGCAGCTATTTCGGCAAAAGTCGGAACCGGCGTCGAGGAACTACTGGACCTGATCTTGCTTGTTGCCGAAATAGAAGGATTCACCGGCGATGCGAGCGTACCGGCACACGGATACGTCATCGAAGCGCACCGGGATCAAAAAAGAGGGCTTGCCGCGACGCTCATCATCCGCGATGGCACGGTGCGCTCCGGCATGGCAGTTCTTGCAGGACGCGCCATCGCTCCCGTGCGGATTATGGAGAGCACCGCGGGAAAGACGCTCCGCGAGGCGACCTTTTCGACTCCGGTGCAGCTTATCGGATTCGATGAGCTACCGCAGGTGGGCGAGGAATTCCATGCATATAAAAACAAGCGCGAGGCCGAAGCCGCCCGCCCCGCACCCATCGCCGGAAAGACGAGCATCCCATCGCAAGAGCCACTGGCGGAAGGCGAGGTGGGGCCGTTCTCAATGCCTGTCATCATCCGCGCCGACGCTTCCGGCTCGCTTGAAGCGATCGAGCAGGAGGTGCCAAAATTGGGCACGGAGTACAAGCGGGTCCGCGTCGTACAATCCGGCATCGGTACCGTTTCCGAAAATGACGTGAAAGCGGCGATAGCGAGCGACGTGCCTGCGGTTGTCATTGGATTTAACGTCGGCGTTGACGCTCCCGCAGCAGCCTTGGCACTTCAGCACGGCATCCGCATCGAGACATTTACTATCATTTACAAGCTGACCGAGCGGCTTGAGGAGCTTTTGGAAGAGTCCGCGCCGAAGCGCAGAGTGGAGATGGTGACAGGCAAAGCGAAAGTGCTTAAACAATTCGGTAGTCGCAAGGACGAACGCGTCGTCGGTGGCAAAGTCTCGGAAGGTTTTCTCGAGCGCGGGAGCTTGGTGCGTGTGATGCGACGTGCGGAAGAAGTCGGCGTCGGCAAGGTAAAGAATATCCAGAGCAACAAACAAGACGTGAGTCGTATCGAGGAGGGCCGCGAATTCGGCGCGCAAATCAACGCATCCTTTGAGATCCTGCAAGGTGACACGCTCGAGGGATTCAACACGTCGATGGAATAATGCTTATGGAATCAAAACGTCAGATACAAGTTTCTCAAGAACTCGCGCACATGGCGGGTGAATTCCTCGCGCGCGAGTCGAGCGTCAAAGCGCTTATTACTGTGACGCACGCCGAGATATCTCCTACTCTCAAAGAGGTGACGGTCTTTATATCGGTCCTTCCGCAAACCATGGAAGAACAGGCTCTTAAGTTTACCAAGCGCGCGCGGAGCGATTTCCGCGCGTACATCAAGAAGCAGAGCCGCCTCCACCCAATTCCTATAGTGGACTTCGCTATAGACTTAGGCGAGAAAAATCGCCAGCGTATCGATGAATTAACGAGAAAGTGATGGTATAGTTGGCCCGTTGGGCGTTCGAAACGTGGCCACGTGGCGAAGGGGTGCGAGTCTGCGCAATCGTTTCCTTTGTCTTATGCGTGGTCATAGGTAGACGCTCATCGTTTGTACGTACACGGCCACGTGGCGAAGGGGTAACGCGGGAGTCTGCAAAACTCTTATGCGCGGGTTCGAGTCCCGCCGTGGCCTCACGTTGCTTTGCAACGTATGGGCCAGTGGCGGAATTGGTATACGCGCACGACTTAAGATCGTGTCCCGCAAGGGATGTGGGTTCGATGCCCACCTGGCCCACCGGAGAAGTTTTATATGGGATATACCAACCTCCTTCTTTTTGCCCTTGCGACGTACGTGATCTTTTGCAAAGCCTTTCCCTACTTCTTGTATCCAAACTATCTGAGGAAATCGAAGATTGAAAATTATCCCGAACTGAAAGAGGTGGCCAACAAATTAAGAGGTGTTGATAGATTTCAAACACTTGAAAATGTCTACAGGTACATGCAACAGAGATACACCGGATACGGCCATACCTTGAAAATTAAAAACTTATTGAGCGTCTTTAAGCTTGGAGATTTTTCTACAAAAGAAATATTACATAAAAAACAATTCCTCTGGTGCCATACCCAAAACAGATTATTCAAATCTATCCTGGTTAACACGGGCATGTTTGGTAAGAATGAGGTAGTAATCGGACAACGTCTCTTGGTTTCATTTTTTGTTCACCAGTGGTTATTTTTTGAGCTTGAAGGTAAAAAAATAATAGTTGATCCATATTACGGATTATTTAGGGTGGAGTCGAAATAACCTGACGAAGAGAGCGAAAATGTTACAATCTTAGCGTGGAACCTAATTCGGGGAAAAAACTGGAGATTCTTGTTGACGGATCATCATGGCAGCGACTGCCGGTCAGGACGCATATCATAACGAAGGATGACTCTATTGCTGATGTCGTGAAAAAATACGCGGGTCCGCACTTGCAAAGCGGCGACATGCTTTTCATCTCGGAGCGCATTGTCGCTATTAGCCAAGGCCGCGCCTACCCTATCAAAGACATCAAGCCATCGTGGCTCGCGAAGCTCCTTGTAAAATTCGTCCACAAGTCCCCCTACGGCATCGGGCTCGGCAGCCCGTGGACGATGGAACTTGCGATCCGAGAGGCAGGAGCGGCGCGCATGCTCTTGGGGGCCGCCGCCGCGGTCATCACGAAGCCATTTGGTATGAAAGGCGTCTTCTATCGCGTCGTGGGACACGACGTCAACGCCATAGACGGCCCATGCGACTACACCCTCCCTCCCTACAACGACTACGCAAAATTGGGGCCGGCAAAGCCGATGAAAGTGGCCAAGGAACTGAGCGCGGCGATCGGCCACGGTGTCGTCATCATCGATGCCAACGACCTCGGCGCCAACGTCCTCGGCAAATCAAATCCGGATATTACCGACAACTTCTGCAAAGCGGTTTTCAAAGACAATCCCCTCGGCCAATCAAAGGAGCAAACCCCCCTCTGCATCGTCCGAAAAGTCGCGTAGAGAAAATATTTTGTGTACAATCTTCAAGCAGCCGCCTATAGCTCAGCTGGTAGAGCAACTGCCTCTTAAGCAGTGGGTCCCTGGTTCGAATCCAGGTGGGCGGACAGACGAATAGTTTGCTAGGATACGCAGCGAAGGGCAGGTGGCGAAATTGGTAGACGCGCCAGGCTTAGGACCTGGTCTCGCAAGAGGTGGAGGTTCGAGTCCTCTCCTGCCCACCAAACAAGAGACAAGGCCGGTTTCGGACAAATCTATATTCGGGAAAAAATATTTTTACGTATAGAGGACAAAAAGTCCGATTACTAAGTTTTTGCGCTGACGCTTGACCCCGGCAGGTCTCCTGTACTACTGTTGTGCGCAGAAGCGATACGCCGTATCGCGAATTGGGAGATTGACGATGAATCGCTCCAAATTGTACGGAATGCTGTATGCCGCCGCTGGTAAACTGCGCGAGGAAATTCCAGACGGCGACAAGCCAGATCTGGTCCGCAAACGGATAGACGGTTTCGACTTCATACGGAACGCGGGCGACCGGCACCCTATGCGCCAAGAAAAGCTCGAGGTGCAAAGCCGGATGTTCGCCGAAGCAGTGCGGGTTATGGCGTATCATCCCGCCGATGCCACGCTGATAGGGCTATCCTTTGAGCGCGCAGCGGATGCACATCAGGAGCTGCTCGATTTCGACGAAGATATGAGAAACTTCGCCCGAACCGATCTCGGAAGAGTGCGGTCTGGCTAGGTCCGAGCGCTTCCTGGACGTTTGAAGGCTATTCAAGCCGAAGCAATCCGCCCTGCAATCAGGATGCGAGCTTGGACGGCACAACCGTGTGGAAGTGCCGTTCTTTTTTTGTGAAAGAGCAAAATTGTATTAGTTGCCGCCGAAAAAGTTGCCAGGGAGCGTGACGTTGTTGGCGCGGGAGACGTCGGGGTTGCGGAAGTCGAGACCGAAGGTGTTGTCGAGGAGCTCGAGAATGCCCCACACGGAGACCATGATGAGCATGCCCACAATGCCCCAGAGCATGTGCTCCTTGCCCTCTTTGTTGTCCCCTCCCTCATTCAACTTCCAGAGGAATTCGACGAGCCCGTAGACGAAGAGGAGAAACCCGAGCGCAAAGACGATGAGTATCGCCGGATAGATGATATAGGCCTCAAAGCGTTGCATTATGTTTCCTACAGCATCCATACCCTGTCAGTATAATACAGAAAGACGACGACCTTTAACGCGCCTTATGATTCACGGGAAGAGACTTCCCTACTTAGTAGTAACCTCCAGCGCCGGTGTTGATCTGAATGCCCTTCGGAATGACGGGGTCGGTCGAGGTGACCTTGAAGGTGCTCTGCAAGAGGCGGATGATGCCCCAGATCGAGACCATGACGAAAATGGCAATGACGCCGTAGAACATGATCTGCAACCCCTCGCTCTTCTCCTCGCCAGCGACCATTAGGTACTTGATGAGACCCCAGAAGAAGACCACGATAGCAACCGTTATGAAAAGCCCGATGAGGGCGTTCAAAAATGTGTTGAAAAGGGCCAACGTATCGAGGAGCGTTGCCGCGCTTGCGAACGCCGGCAGCGCGAGCACCGTCCCTGCCAGAACCGAAGACCCTAGTATTTTCCGCATAAATATGATGAATGAGCTCGCTATTTGGCTAATATCTAAGTATCTCAATGGTATAGGTACAAGCCTAAAACACAATAATGCCTTGGGGATAAAGTACTTAGGGGCCCGCGCCTGCTGGCGCGTGCCCGACCAGCCTCATATCGGCAGTAGCCGACATTCGGCCCCTACGGGCGCCTTCTTCAGGCGTGGTCATCCTTCTTCTTCCCTCCAGAATGAGCAGCGAGATACACGATGATCCACACGACGATGATGGCTACGATGACCGAGACCACGAACGCCGCTTCGCGCGGGTGATATTGGAAAAATTGGACGACGGCCAAGAGGACCACCAGTACAAAGAGTGTGACGACCGACCACTCCATGATCTTGATGGCTTCGGTGCGGTATGTCGGCCATGTCCCGAGGCGGGTACTCCATATCACAAATCCGATACCGTAGGTGAGCAGCGCCGCCGTGAGCATCAGCCCTACAAAGACATTGAAAAGGCCTATGGCCTGCGTAAACGATGTCCCCGTAGCCGCGTCCCCATTTGCTGCGTGCACAAACGCAGGGAGTGCAAGCATGAGAGGCACAACCCAGCGGAGATACGACAGTGACTTGGGCATACATCTATTTATTCAAACCGCGCTCCCCCAAAAGGATCTTGCGACGTCTGCACCTGACCCGTTGCCGGATTGGTGGAAGCCGTGCCAAAAAGTGTCCTCTGCAAGAGCTGGAGGATACCCCAGATCGAGACCATCACGAAAAGTATGATGATGCCCCACAAAAAGTACGCCTTGACCTTTTCACCACCTTCATCGCTGAACTTCAGGATGTTGGTCGAGACGCCGTAGAAATAAATGACGATGCCCGCAACGATAAGGACCGCTGTTGTGCTGTTGAAGATATCGACGATGTCAGCGGCAAGCTCCTGGAACGTACGAGGCGCTTGGGCGAATGCGACCGTCGGCAGAAGAATCATTGCGATCATGAGAAGTGGGCGTATGTATTTCATATGATACAGATGTCCTAATTCCCTACGAGCTGCGTCACAGTGCCGCCAATTAGGGTCGCAATAACCCACGCGCCGAGTATAAGGAGTGCCCCGATGATGACGTATACGAAATTTTTCTTCGCTTCCTCAAGTTTGCTGGAATTACCGCGCGCAAATATAAACATGAATCCGGAGACGACGATAAAGAGCGCGATGATGGGAAGCGCGACTATCACGAGCACCTTAAGCGCGCCCGCGATAAAGGCAGGGATGGTGCTGAAGCTACTGTTGAGCGGATTTTCCAAACCTGCCTGCGCAAAAGCAGTGGATACGGTCGACAAGAAGAGAAAGAGAGTAGAAAAAAGCGACACAACGACCTTGGATGCGAGGCGTCGGATATGCAGCGACGCAGGCGTACCTGTCGGTACGACGGAGGAGCTGCTGGGGCCCTGCAACGAAGTAGATGGGGTCGGTATATCGTTTTTCCTCATAGTCCTAAGATACGTGCCATCTCTTGATCTGCGCGCTGCACCGCTTCGGCGACAAGCTGCGCCCCGCTCGTCGTATTTTCAATCATAACCCTGAAGAGAGCCTCTGTCTCATCGGGGTTCGGGTCGAGCCACGAGTATGCAAGGATGGTTTGTTTGTTGAAGAGTTCCTCATCGCCCTGCGCCGACTTGCCGAGAAGATCGCGTCGCGCACTCGGCATCCCAAGCGCGCTTGAGATAGCGCCTGCAGTATCAGAAGAAGCGAGCAGGAAAGCGGCAGTGATCGCGCCATTTGGGTTCGCCCCCGCACGAGACGCCGCCAGCCCCCACACACGCGCCGTGTTGAGCGCGTTCTGTGCAGTGCGGATCTGCGGCAAGGGCGCGATGGAAAAATTGAGATTGGGGTTCATACGCGCGACCTGCAGTCGCTCGCTCGCATACCCGACATAGAGAGCAAGATCGCCCGATGCAAACGACTTTTGGGATTCGGGCAGTGAGCGGTTCCACGAGTAATCATTTTTGGACGGGTCTGCAAATTCCGTATAGAAACGGAGTGCGGAGGCAGTCGATTGCACCGAGCCTACACCCGCACGGGGTGCTAGCGCGGGCGAGAGGCGGCCAGTGTTATCGTACGCGGTGATCTCTCCTCCTGCTTGCAGGATGAGGGTGGCGAGAATGTCTTTTGCGTTGGTGACGTTCTTATACTCACCCATCGCGATCGCTGACCGAGTGATAGAGCCGCTCTCGTCCCGCTTGCTTATCTTTTGCGCCATGTCGAAGAGTTCATCCCAATACTTCGGTGGCTGCGGGTAGCCCGATGACGCGAGCATGTCTTTGTTCCAATAGAGGACGAGCGGATCGGCGACAAGGGGGACCGCGATTACGCCGTTTTGCGCCAAAAACGGACTCGCGGCTTGGATAAACGTGTTTTCGAACTGTGCTTTTGAAAGTGCCGAAGACGGGATCGCTGCGACTTTGCCTGCATCCTTCAGTGCATAATCCTGCCGCATCAAGAAAAGATCCGGCCCACCACCGCTTGCGAGCGCGTTGGTGAGCTCGGATTCAAATGTGGCAGGATCTTTTTGCTCATACGTCACCTGACTCAGCTGGGCGTTGTTTTCGGCCACTTGGCGGATGACAGCCGCAAAGGCATTTTGATCGAGTGTGCCCCATATCTTCACAGCGCCAATCGTGTTGCTCTCTCCGCCACCGATAGCGAGCGAGAAGATCAAGACGCCCGCGATCGCGAGGCCGCCGAAGGTGACGAGGAGAGTAAGCTGGAACATTGAGAGTTTTTTCATGACCTTTTTGTGGGGACGAGCTTTACTATCATACCGTAATGATGCGCGCCGGCAGGGAATTCCCGTAGGAGCTCGAATCCATTTTCCCGCGCGAGCTTGAGTGCGGCCTCTTTCCCCACAACATCAGATTTTTGCGGACCCATGCCGCCAAAAGATTCCGACCAATCGATGATCGCAAGTCGGCCGGTTGGTTTGAGTATCCGCCACGCCTCCGAGAGGACGGCGGCTTTGTTCTCGATCTGGAATAGCAGATTGGAGATGAGCACTAAATCGAGCGTACGATCCGCGAGTTTTGAAGAGCCGGCATGCTCGAGATCGGTCCAGATGACATCGACATTCTTGAATCCGCGCCGATGCGCTTCATTCTTGACCCGCTGCAAAAGGTCGCGCTGCACATCGATTGCATAGACACGTCCCGAATTCTCCAACGCCTCCGCGATATGGAGCACGTAGACGCCGCTCCCCGAACCAAAATCGGCAACGTTCATCCCCGGCTCGACGCCAAGCGCCGCGACGTTACGCCGCGGGTGCGCAAAACCTTCCGTCTTCAGCGGAGTCTGAGTTGGCATTGTCTACATTATATAGCAAGCGGCGCGCCGGAAGGCGCACCGTAGCAAGATTTGTGGGCAATTCAGTATATGTAGATAAGAATCAGAAGTACGACACCAACAATAACGATAAATCCCAAGCCGCCGTATAAACGAACTTTCTCTTTCGATCTCTCAGAGATCGGCAAAAAGTAAAGTATTCCCTCGCCGATAGCTTGAAAAACGACGTCAACAAGAAAGTCGAACATGCATTGGTTTAAGGCTCAATATTCGTCGCCTCAAACACCACGAACGATGCGACCGAATCCCCTTCACGCATTTTCATGACTCTCACTCCTTGTGTCGCGCGGGAGAGCGTTGAGATCTCATCAAGGCCGGTGCGGATGGTCTGGCTCTTTTTGGACATCGCGACCAATTCGCCGCCCTTTGCGAGGACGACCGCACCGCCGACCAACTGCTTGGTCTTGGGAGTGATAGACATCGTCTTGATGCCGGAGCCACCCCTGCCTTGTGTCTTGTATTCAGTGAGCTTGGTCTTCTTGCCGTAGCCCGTGGAAGAGAGGACGAGGAGCTCGGCGTCTTTTGCGCCTTTGGGCACGATGCCCGCGCCGACGATGGAATCGCCACTTCCCAATTTCATACCGCGCACGCCTGCCGCCTGCCGACCCATCTCGCGCACATCTTTTGCGGCAAAACGGATTGCCTGCCCTTTGGATGTGACCAATACCGCGTCGTCACCCGGGTAGACGAACTGTGCAGAGATGAGCGCGTCGCCTTTGTCGAGACCGATCGCGATCAAGCCGCTGCGGCGGACTTCGTGGAATTGTGAAGCGGCGACGCGCTTCACGGTGCCCCCTTTCGTCGCCATAATAAGTGAGAGTCCTTCAACCGCCTTTTTTTCTTTCGGCATCGCGAGGATGGAGGTAATCTGCTCCTCTTGTTCGAGCGAGAGAAAGTTCATGATGGATTTTCCCTTGGTCGCGCGCTTGCCTTCGGGGAGATCATACATTTTGAGCTGGTAGACTTTGCCGCGATCCGAGAAAAAGAGGAGGTCGGAGTGCGCGCTTGCGGTCAAAAATTGTGTGACGAAGTCCTCTTCTTTGGTATCGAGATCGACGACACCGACGCCTCCACGGCGCTGCCTTCGGTATTCACCTGGATTCGTGCGTTTGATGTAGCCGCCCTGCGTCAGGACGAGGACGGAATCTTCGTCGGCGATGAGATCCTCTGCATTCAAAATAGTCGCCCCGCGCTTCACGATCTTTGTACGACGGTCATCGCCGTATTTTTCGATGATCTCACGAAGTTCACTTTTGATAAGATCCATGAGCTTCCTCGCGCTTTTGAGAAGTGCAGTCAACTCCTCAATAAGGGCCTGTATCGCCTTCAACTCATCTTCTATTTTTTTGCGCTCGAGACCGGCGAGCTTTTGGAGTCGCATGTCGAGGATTGCGTTGGCCTGCAATTCGGAGAATTTGAACGCCTTCATCAACTGCGCTCGCGCATCGTCGACATCCTTTGATTTCTTGATGAGCTTGATGATCTCGTCGATGTGGTCGAGCGCCTTTTTCAAGCCGAGGAGGATGTGCTCGCGTGCAAGTGCTATTTTGAGATCGTATTTTGCGCGGCGGGTGACGACCTCTTTGCGGTGCGCGATGAAGTATTCGAGCAGTGCTTTGAGCGAAAGCGTCTGCGGGACGCCATCGACGAGCGCTACAACATTGTAGTGGAAGGTCTCTTCGAGTTGGGTGTGCTTGTAGAGATAGTTCAAAACGGTTTGCGCGTTCGCATTATTTTTCAATTCAACGACGACGCGGATGTCTTTGGTCGATTCATCGCGGATGTCGCGGATGCCCTCGAGCTTCTTCTCGTGCACGAGGTCGGCGATCTTGGTGAGAAGGTCGGATTTGTTGACGCGAAAGGGGATCGAAGTGATGACGATCTGGTAATCGCCCTTTTTGCCCTCTGCGATCTCCGCGTCGCCGCGCACCACAACCGGCCCCCGACCCGTGGCATATGCATGTTTGATGTCCGTTTGATTGAATGCGATGCAGCCCGTCGGAAAATCCGGCCCTTGGACGAATTTTAGAAGGTCGTCGGTCGTCGCATCGGGATTTTCGATGAGGTGGATGGATGCTTCGCCTACTTCGCGCAGGTTGTGGGGCGGGATATTTGTCGCCATGCCGACCGCGATCCCAAGCGTCCCATTCAACAGAAGGTTGGGCGTGGCCGAAGGCAAGACGCTTGGCTCTTGCTTCGTGTTGTCGTAATTGGGTGCAAAATCCACGGTCTCTTTTTCGATATCGCGCATCATCTCGCCCGCAAGCCGCGACATTTTTGCTTCGGTATAGCGATACGCGGCAGCGCCATCACCGTCGATGGAGCCGAAGTTGCCTTGGCCCACGATGAGTGGGTAGCGCATCGTAAAATCCTGCGCCATTTTCACCATCGCGTCGTAGACAGAGGCGTCGCCGTGCGGATGGTATTTTCCCAAGACATCGCCCACGACCGTCGCTGATTTGCGCGTCTTTGCGGAGACGGTGAGACCTGCTTCCTGCATCGCAAAAAGGATGCGACGGTGTACGGGCTTCAACCCATCGCGCACATCGGGAAGCGCGCGTGCGGTGATGACGGACATCGCGTAGTCGAGGTACGACTCGCGCATTTCGGTCGAGATAGAACGAGCGCGGACCCCTTCGGGTCGCGCTAGTGGAGCCGGTGTTTTATCGTCTTTTTTGGCTGCCATGTCTTGTACATTATAGCAAAAAACGACTCAAATTGCACGCCAGAGGTGCGCCATTTGGGCTTGTTAATACGTCGTATTCGGCGAACCGAATTGGTCGCTGCCGCTCCCCTGCGTCTGCTGCAATTCGGTCTGGAGCTGTAATTGTATTTGGCGCGACACGGCTTCTTCGCGGATCTGCTGAAATTCTTCGGTCGAATCGGAATATTCTTGTTTCAATCGCTCCTGCGCCTCCTTCACGCTTGAAAAATTAAATTCGTCTTGGGCGCCGCCGCTTAGATCCACCTCCTGAGTCCCCTTTGCAATGCCACGGAAGAAAAAAATCGCCCACGCAACGAGGAGAACAGCGACCACCGATATTGCGATGCCGCTCGCCACGGCGACCTTGTCGTCCTTGGGACCTTCTTTGAGGTTGCTGATCTTCTCCTGCAAAGCCATCAGTGCATTATACCGACAAAACGACCACCTCGTTCTCTTTTCCTGCGAGATCGCGTGGTTTGATGGTGAGCTTGTCGACTGGTTTTGTACCCTCTTCACCCGCCTCTTTCAAAAACTGCTTGAGCGATTTGTCGTCGTACAAAACGGGAATGATTATTTTTGCCTCAAGTTTGACCGCGAGCTTCTGCGCCTCGGCAGCTGAGAGCGCGCCAGCACCCCCAATCGGCACGATCAAAACATCCGGCGAATCCATTTCCAAGACGTCGCCCGGCAGGTCGAGATCGCCCAGAGCGCCGAGGTAGAGGATGGACATGCCGTCGAAATGGGCGTAGTAGATGGTGTTGATGCGGGGCTCACCGCCGTATTTCGAGCCAGCCGAGAATCCGGCGATAGTCATGTCTTTGACTTCATACTCCCCCGGTCCGGAGATGACGAATGGCTGCCTGTCTCCGCGCGCGGCTTCTTCGGCGCCGTTCATGTCGGGATGATTGAGCGAGATGAAAGCCACATCGGCGCCAAAATTGGTAGGCTTGAAATTCTTGGACTGCTTCGAAACGGGCCCGAAGACGACCGTCGTCTCCCCCGCACCCGCGCGGATACATGCGCCTTCGTGAAATGTCAAAATCATGTCGATAGTATAGCAGTTTTTCCTATCCCCGGCAGGACAATTTCGAATTGCTTTGTATGAATATTCACCAGTGTACGAAGAAAAAATGAACGCCGCTGTCTTGCAAAATGGTCGTCGTTGAAATTGTCGCAGAAATCATTCCAAATTGTACTAGCCGGGTATCCCCTAAAGGACATTTGCTGTCCTTGACCTTCCTGTTCATGAACGTATGCTGGGTTATAGCCGTTCTATTCCCGAGGGACGGTTGAGACCGACCTCTGGGTCGGTTCTTTATATAGGGAAAACATGAGAGGTGACTAGATGACACGTTCGACTCTCTTGATGGCAACGGCCGCGAGTATCGCGATCTTGGCCATCACCACGGCTGTTCCGGTGCAGGCTTCGGAGATGGGCCGCTACGTCAAGGCACCGCCTACCGCGCCGACCTACCAGACGTCGCTGATCGATCAAGCCGTCCCGGCCATGACGACGATCGCTCGGCAGCACATCGCCCAGACCAAGGAAACCGTCGGTCAACTCGGGGCGCTCGGCTACATGGACGCGAAGAAGCTGTTCGGCGACACGGGCGGCACGCTCGGTCTGACGGCGAAGGGGACCGCGATCATCGCAAGCTCGGTCGGCTTCGACGTCCAGAAGGCGCTGGCACCCGCGAAGAAGCGCGATCTGCTCAAGGCCGTTGCCAGGCTCGACAACGCCAAGCACCCGGCGCCGGCTGCATTCTACACGGCTGCCTCGCGCGGCATGTTCGCGTCGTAGCCATTCACCGGCAACGACGCGGGGACTTTGTCCCCATCATCATCGGATCCCCGGCGGGCAGCTGCCGGGGGTTCATTTTTTATACAGAGTGCAATTCTCCATACATCCGTTGACGGACACATTTATAAAAGGTAGCTTTGCGACAAGCCAGACTTCACCCGCAAGGCTTGAAGGATGGCAAGGTGACATGAGGGGAGGGTCGCCAATGTCGACGATTCCGCCGGAGTAGCACCGAAAAAAATCTGTAGAAAGGAGGTTAGGAAGCAGATGCCAGACCAGACGTGAGTGGGTAGTCGAAAGACTGCCCTGGGGAACGGCAGAGATGTCGATTCTCCGATCAGCCAACAAGGGAGGAGTTCATGAGAGAGCCCAAACGACAAGGACTGATCATGCTTGTCCGGAGGGTTCGTAGATCTTTCACCATAAGCCGCGCCTTACGGCGCCTCAACCGCTAACGCGGGGTTCGGGATAGACAATATCGGTCCTAGATGGACCGATGGCTAAGGGCCGAAAGTGCACTTGAGCGTGCCCTAAAATGCCAAACCCACAAGGGGTGAGCGTGACAGATGATTTGTCGACAAATCATGCTGCGCGCCCACCCCGCATCTTTTTATACTTTGACCTCCGGGACTTTTAGAGGCATTCTTCTGGCACGCGATCCGCCTAACTTAAGAGGGACGGGAAAGCGTGAGGCTGGCATCTCGCCAGCGAGAAACGTAACTCTGGGGAAAGAAGATGCGGCAGCTTCTTTTGCGGGCTTTAGCAGTGTCTGCAATTGTAGCGTGCGTATGCGTAACGAAATCGGCGGAGGCCTCGCGCGGCCCAATCAATATGGAGCTCATCGAAGAGTTCGATGTGTTCACTGTGTGGCCGTTCATGTTCATGTGGCCGGTCGAGCCGACCGTGGAGCAAGAAAACCTCTTCCACAAGCAAGAAGAAGAGGGGGCGCGTCTCGAGAAATTGAGGCCACGGACGGTACCTCTACCGCGCCCAAGGCCGCGGGCAATGCCTCTGGACATCACGCCCAAGAACATTGGGCCCGCGGGACACATCCTCTACATGAGGGGTGTGGCGCCTCAGCGCTGAAGCACGGCTCGTCTGACTGAGGCCAATCGACGAGACCCTGCCGCGGCGACGCGGCAGGGTCAGCAATTTTTTTGACTTTTCATCCTATATCCATATACCCCATGAGATATTTAATTTGGGTATGCTCGTCTGGCTTGATAGCGTGAGGAAGTTGAGACCGTTTTAAAAGACTTGAATTATGTTATCTCACGGGGTATACTCGCCGGACAATTTAATAGTACGTGGAGGGTTTATACCTCGCTCCCGACAGGCACGGTAGCGTAAGAAGCGAGGCCCCGAAGCGAACAATCAAATGAATTCAGAGAATGAAGAGAAAAAGGTTGTTGGAAATGAGGAAAACGAGGTCGAGGTGACAGCGGAAAAGCAGGGGCCCATGGCGGAGCTTATGCTCGCTGCGGGTTCTCCGCCGGTAATCGACGACGTCGTCGAAGGCCCCGTGGTCGCTATCGGCCGCGCGCGGGTCTTTATCGACCTCGCCCCGTACGGCACCGGCATTATCTACGGCCGCGAGTACCTTTCGGCACGCGAAGCGTTGAAAAATGTAAATATCGGCGACATCGTGACGGCGAAGGTCGTCGGGATGGACAACGCCGAAGGCTACATCGAACTTTCCTTACGTGAAGCGCGCCAAGCGGTCATCTGGAACGAAGCCGAACAGGCACTTCAGAAGAAAACTGTCTTCGAGCTCACGGTCGTCGATGCCAACAAAGGCGGCCTTATCATCAACTGGAACGGCCTCGCAGGATTCTTGCCTGCCTCGCAGCTCGCACCCGCGCACTATCCGCGCGTCCCCGATGGCGACAAGGAAAAAATCTTCGTCGAGCTCAAGAAAATGGTCGGGACCAAAGTCGAGGTCATGGTCATCACCGCAAGCCCTAAAGAGCAGAAGCTTATTTTTAGCGAAAAAGGCGCAGGCGTTACCGAACGCGCATCGCTCGTGGAGAAATACCATGTGGCCGACGTGCTCGACGGCGTTGTTACTGGCGCGACCGAATTCGGCATCTTCGTGAAGCTCGAAGAAGGTCTCGAAGGACTCGTGCACATTTCAGAAATGGACTGGGCGCTCGTCGAAAATCCAAAAACCCGCTTCAGGGTGGGCGACGCGGTCAAGGTAAAAGTCATCGAGATCAAAGACGACAAGATCTCACTCTCTATCAAAGCGCTGCTCGAAGATCCGTGGAAAGCGGCTGCGGCAAAATACAAAAAAGATCAGCGGGTTGAAGCTGTCGTCATCAAATACAACAAACATGGCGCACTTGCTTCAATAGAAGAAGGTGTCGCCGGATTGGTGCACGTCTCCGAATTCGCAAGCGAAGACGATCTGCGCACGAAACTCGAACTCGGCAAAGTGTATCCCTTCACCATCACGTTCTTCGAACCGAAGGACAGACGGATGACGCTGAAACCCGCCGCGTAACTACTTCTCGGATAAAAATTACAAGGACCCGTTCGCATTTCCGCGTCGGGTCCTTTGGGTCTTCTTCATTCATGGCACACCTCACTCGGCAGCCTTGGCGAGCGGCGGAGCGACCTCGAGCAGGATCGCCTCGATTAGCTTTGTTCGACCTTCCGCGTAGAACAAGAGTCGGCTATTGTTGATCTGGCGTGCGAATGCCTGGAACTCAGCCTCAGGGATCATCGCGCTACTCGGACAGCGGCTCACCACGGATTCGGCTACTTCCGCGATACGCACGCAGCGGTGAACTATCGGATCACCGCCAGAAAAGTTGGTGGCAGATTTCCCATGTGCCTCCGCCTCGGCCCGTGCCAGGGCGGATACAACACCGAAAAAAGTACGGGCACTCATAGATGTCGGCATGACCGGCTCCTCCCAGCTGCGGCAAGCGAATGTGCTGGCCGCCGGGCAGCTAAACACAAGTAGGCGGGATGGTCAATCCCGACGCTTCTGTCGTGACTCCGACCTCACCCAGCGTTGGAGTTGAAGCGATTCATCGCTATCTGCGGACCGTCGGCGACGACTGCTTCGAGCGCAGCACTTACTTTCTTGAAGACTTTCTTCAATTCATCGAGTTCATGTGCCTTGAACTTCGATAGAATGAAGTTCACGACTTCTTTTTCCCCTTGCGGCTTGCGAAGCTTACCGCCTGCAGTCTCGGGTGAGACACCGACGCGCACGCGGGTAAATTTTTTGGTCTTTACGGTCTTCATGATCGACTCGACTCCCTTGTGCCCGCCGGAGCCTCTATTAAATGAGAGCTTGAGACCTCCCAGCGGCAGATCGAGGTCGTCGTAGATGACCACCATGCGCTCAGCAGCCTTCTGACTTTTGACAAATTTCATGATCGCGGCGCCGGATTTGTTCATAAAGGTATCGGGAGCGACGAGAACGACGGCCGTTTTGCCGAGCATACCGCTCACCACATGCGCGTTTGACCTCTTGTCCTCCTTCCAATCCCCAAATTCCATCGCTTTTGCGAAGTATTCGAGGGCCATGCGGCCGCAATTATGCCGCGTGCTCTGATATTCCGGTCCCGGATTGCCCAAACCGACGATAACCCATGCCATAGTGCGACATTGTAGCAGATGTATTCACAATTTCCCCACCCACAATGCTTCGAGCGGCCTGTGGCATGTGTTTTTGCGGGCTCTTGAGCGCGTCGGCGCGAAAGTCGAGGAATTCTTCACCAGAAGAATTCCGTACCGCAAAAATATGTGCCGCAGGGACGCAAGAATCGCATGCAACACCCCAACCACTTGGTGTCAACGCCATCGCAGCGGTAGAATGTCGCACATGCCTGATCCCGTGATGCAAGAAAGTTCATCACTGGATACTCCAAAAAATAATAAGCTCGGTTTGGTCGCGTACACTGTCGTTGCGCTCGGCTTGGCACTCTTTATCCGCTTCTTCATCGCTGCTCCGTATGTCGTTTCCGGTGCTTCGATGGAACCCAACTTCCATGATTGGCAATATTTGATAGTGGATCGCATTTCATACGATTTTGCGGCGCCGACGCGCGGGGATGTCATCGTTTTCGACCTTCCCCAGAACGAAAATCGGGCACTTATCAAGAGAATCATCGGCTTGCCGGGCGATACGGTGGTGCTTGCGGGACAGAAAATAACAATAACCAACGCAGAACACCCCGACGGCTTCACGCTGGAGGAGCCTTACCTCGATCCCGCCAACCTCGAAGGCAGCAACCAACTCTCTATGACGCTTTCGGACGACGAATATTTCGTCCTCGGCGACAACCGCCGCGTCTCGGCCGATTCACGCATCTGGGGAGCACTTCCGCGCGAGGATATTGTCGGTCGCGTATTCATGCGCCTCTATCCGCTCAATCAGATAAGTTTCTTTCCGGAAGAATCGAGGTATTTAGAAGAATAAGCTTTCTCGATGATACGCCTCAAGGACACGCAGTACCCCAATACCGCCGCGTTCATTGGCAATGCGATCCGTATCGCCGAGTACTACGGCTTTGCACCGCTCGACGGAGTGCCGCGCAGCGACGCATCCACCAACTTTGCCAACAAGCGTGGTGTCTTGCCGCTCTCAAAGATCGAATCAGCAATATCGTTCGCACGTCGCGATGAGCGCGCGCTCCTCTCATCGGCGCGCAAGTGTCTCGCGCGCCTGCCAATGCAGGTAAACCTCCCTTCCGCGTCCGCGACCGGCCCCTTCGCGCCGCCGCACAGCGGCACCCTGCTTGCGTGGCGCACGCTCATGAGCACAACCGGCATTCCGTCGGTGTCCTTCGAACTCCATGTCGTCGGCTCGACGAGCGCCATCGCCGAGGCGCTTCTCATCGTCGTCGCCAATGCGATCGCAGAAGAAGCCGGCATCAAAGAGCGTGCGCTCGCTATCAACAACATCGGTTCGTCGGATTCTTCCAATCGCTTCGTGCGCGATGTCGGACTCTACTTGCGCAAGCACATCGAATCCATCTCGCCCACGCTGCGCCCACGCGCAGCAGTAGACCCCTTGGGTACTTTGGTGCAGCTCATCGAACGCGGCCATCCCGCAGCGCCGCGTGCACCACAAGCGATGGAGTACTTGACCGAAGAAGAACGCCGAAAATTTTGGGAACTCCTCGAGTACCTTGAAATGTTCGGATTACCGTATGAATTAAATGCGCACATCCTCGGCAGCCGCGATTGCTGGTCGCACTCACTCTTTGAGATATCGGCAACTGATTCCGAGACGGGCGGCCGTATGCCACTCGCGTTCGGCGGCCGCTACGACCCTCTGGCGAGCCGCTTTGCGCGCGCACCAGCATTTGCAACGATGGTCTCCATCACCTGCGAAGTCCGCGGCAAGACCCGTGTAAAGCGCGAGACCAAAGCACCGCAGGAAGAGGCTCAACCTGCGATCTATTTCGCGCATTTGGGCGGTGAAGCACGTCGCCGCGTGCTCGGCGTCTTGGAGAACCTTCGCCGTGCCTCTATCCCCGTGCATCAGGGCATCTGGTACGAGCGTGTCGCCGAGCAGATGTCGGCAGCTCGCACGCTCGCGGTCCCCTACATCCTCATCATGGGACACAAAGAGGCGGTGGAGGGCACGATACTCGTGCGCGAAGTCGCGACCAATTCCCAAGACGCGATTCCTCTCCCCGAATTGCCGAATTACCTCAAACGCCGCCGCATCGGCGCGTGGCGGCAAGAAGCGCACGCATAGGACTGCTATACTTTTGGGATGTTGGAACAAATGCCCGACTCTCCGAAGAAAAGACCATTCGAGAAAGAATTAGAGTTCCATGACCAACGGTGGGCGAAAAAAGAAACCGACCGAGGTTTTTTGAGCAGAAAAACAAAAGAGGACTTCATGCGCGAGGAAGCCCTGCTTGATGATGAAGACTTCGAGAAGAAATTTAAAAGAGAGTCCAAAGAAGAATACGACGCTTGGGAAACTCATGCGAAGCCGGTACGAGAAGCGTTCCTCGAACAATCTCGCAATCCGGAAGGAGTCGACTTTGTAACGGTGGCAGCGTTTTTGCCTGGTGGCATGCGGGCGGCGGGCATTGCAGGAGCGGCGCTTGCCCTCAATGAAATGGGTATCAAGGTCAATTATGCGGTGGGCTCTTCAAGTGGGGACACCGTCGCGACCCGGCTCGTAGGCGGAAGAGAGCAATTGTTACGAGGTATCGCCATGTTGACCGGACCATTGGCCGACAAAAAATTTATTGATGTTCTGCGGCCGGGAAATACGATAGATATCAATTACATCAAGGAATTGGAGGACCACGGTGAATACGCACTGGATCAGGAGGCGATAAAAAACTCCCATAGCAAATTGTGGACCATCGTCACGGAGCCAATGAACGGCAATGAGGAGCCGCGCGTAAAAATCCTCGACAAAAAGACTATCAAGCCGGGCATCAGCACCGGCAGTGTCGCAACAATGTCGATTCCCGCCGTTACGGGAGACATTCCGGAAATCGATGGTGTCAAATACTACGACGGTGGTTTCGCCGTCTTTCCCGTCAGAGAAATCATCGAAAAAGTGAAAGCGGAGAATCCGGGTAAGAAAGTTAAAATGCTGATATTTACACAGGCAAGCTTTGAGGCGCTGGAGGACATCAAGCCAGCACCGCTGGAAATAACGGCGGGTAAAATAATGCGAGGTGTTGCGGGACCATTGCAAGGGATGGGCTCACTTGGCACGGCCGCTACGGTGCGCCAGCTCGCGAAAGGTTTGGTATTGAAAGAAAATTTGCGTAAAACTCTCCAGGCAATCGAAGAAGAAACAGGTGCGGATATTGGTGTCGAGTGGGCACCCGTTTCCTCACTCTCGATGACCAGCATTGACGGCAATGAAATGAAGATGGCATCGGATCAGTCCTTCAGAGAAATAATCAAACGATTCGGGATGCAACAGCCCGATGAGATACCGACGTACGTACCCAAAAAAGACGAGTTCCGACAAGCTGCATAAGCAGCAGGCCTTGCCAAAGGGCTTGATTCCGTGGTAGACTCTCGCACAATGAGTATCAATGCAGAAGTATCGAAAAGCGGCAATGAATCGACGCTTTCTACCATTCGCAAATTCTCCCGCCGCGTGCAGGGCACCGGCCTCATCCGCACCGTCCGCGGAGGCCGCTACCACACGCGCACCGCGTCGAAGATCGTCAAGAAAAAGCGCGCGCTCAAGCTCATCAAACGCCGCGCCGACTACAAACAGCTCATCAAAGAGGGCAAGGTCGTCGAGGCGGCACCTCGCCACGGACAGGGAAGCCGCCCATCGTATCGTTCCCCCCAAACAACCGAACAATCCTCTGTGCCTAAGCCTGCCGAGACGACTCCCATCGTTCGCTAGATGTCTTCGACAGTTTCAATAAAAAAGACTCTTCGCGGGCCGATACCGAAGATTCCCTTTGAACGGATGGCGCGCGCCGTCCTAGGGCGCCGTTTCGAACTCTCGCTCGTCGTCTGCGGCGATGATCTCGCACAGCGAATAAACCGCGAGCACAGAAAGAAGGATTACAAGCCCAATGTCCTCTCGTTCCCACTTTCGAAGACCGAGGGTGAGATATTTTTGAATGTAAGGGAGGCGGCGCGCGAAGCGCGCCGCCTCAAGGTATCGCTCCGCGATCGCCTTGCTCTCCTCTTTGTCCACGGGTGTTTCCACTTAAAAGGGCTCTCTCATGGGCGTATAATGGAAGGACAAGAGCAGCGCATCTTGCGCGCCTTTCATTTTTCATGCAACGGCCAGTATACGCAGGAATAGACATCGGCACCTACCACGTCAAGGTCGTTATTGCGGCACCCGGAGATAATCCCGAACTCCCCCTCACTATCGTCGGCACCGGCACCTCGGCTTCCCGCGGTCTCCGACATGGCTACATTATTGATACAAAAGAAGCGACCAAGAGCATCCGCGAAGCCCTGGGCCGAGCTATCGGAGCGGCAAAAGTGCGCGTGCGCAGCGCGCGCGTGGCCCTCGGCGGCATCGGCCTCGACGAAATACGCTCGACGGGCGACGTCGGCTTGGCCGCATCGGGCGGTATCGTGACCGAACGTGAGATAGACCGTGCGCTGCGCGATAGCGAGAAGAAGGCTTCTGCAAAATTGACCAACCGCACCGTCATCCACGCCATCCCGCTCGAATACCGCATCGACGGCGCCAAGGTCTTCGGCAAGCCAGTGGGTCTACAGGGTACCCGCCTCACCGTCGATACGCTTTTGATAACGATGCTCTCGCAGCATCAAGACGATCTTATCGAGGCGGTCGAGGCCGCCGGCATCGAGGTCGATGGCGTCATGGCCTCCCCGCTCGCGGCGAGTCTCGTTACGCTTACCAAGGCACAAAAAACCGCGGGTGTCGTCCTTGCAAACATCGGCTCGGAGACGCTCTCGGTCGTTGTCTTCGAAGACGACACGCCGATCTCGCTCAAAGTCTTCCCGACCGGCTCATCCGAGATCACCGAATCAATCGCGCTTTCATTCAAAATACCGCTCCCCGAGGCAGAGAGCCTCAAGCGCGGCGGAGTCGTGGGGAGCGACGTAAACGAGAAGAAAATGGGCGTCATCATCGGCGCACAGCTCAAAGAGATGTATACGCTCGTCAATGCACACCTAAAAACAATTGGCCGTCACCGCCTCCTGCCCGCAGGCATCGTCATCACCGGCGGCGGCTCCGGACTCACCTCCGCAGCCGAAATCGCGCGTGCCGTCCTCCAGCTGCCCTCGCAGGTCTCCCAGATCGGGCACCTGCCCCGCTCTTCGGGCGTGGATGCCACCTGGGCAGTCGCCTACGGCTTGTGCCGCTGGGGCTTTGCCGAAGACGCCTCCGGAGCACGGAGCACCTTTGGCGAGGTCTTGAGCGGTGGCTGGGATTCATTGAAACAAGGTTTGCGAAGCTTGTTGCCGTAAGCAGAAAAGCACATAGATTGGTTTTCTGTGCTTTTCCCGAGAACCGACCTATGTGCTTTTGAATGTTGGGTTTCGTAAACCGAACATAAAACAGAAGACCGCCTCGGCTGGAAGCAGAGGTCAGTCCTCTGTTTCCGCCGATTGGCGGTCATCACGCATTACAGTTCGTCTGCACTGTGCTTGAGAAAGATTGCCGAAGCCAAAGTGGCAATGGCAATATTGTTCTGCCCTTGATGGGCGGGATCGAAAACGTCGCCATTACTTGTTTGGCCGTTGCGCGCGAGTGCAGTCGCTGCCATTCGGACTGCTTCGTCGAGTGCTTTTTGCGAGACTTTCATCATCCTTCTCCAATGCAACGTCTTTTCTGGTATTTGCGCAACCAGAAAGATGACACAAAACAGATATATGGTCAAGTTTGCGCTTTGGCCCAAAGTGGTACTATGTCCACACTATGACAAAACAAGTAAGACCTGACGTTGAGTCTTTTGCACGAATTCGAGTTATCGGCGTCGGAGGTTCGGGGGGAAATGCCGTGAATCACATGATCTCTTCTCATGTGGTGGGTGTTGATTTCATCGCCGTCAATACGGATGCGCAAGACCTTCACAAGAACAAAGCGAAACGCAAGATAAACATCGGCAAGAATCTCACGCGCGGCCTTGGCGCTGGCATGAATGCCGAGCTCGGCAAGCAGGCGGCAGAGGAAACGCGTGAAGACATCCAAGAAGCTATCAAGGGTTCTGACATGGTCTTTATCACCTGTGGCATGGGCGGCGGCACGGGGACCGGTGCAGCACCGATCATTGCAAAAGTCGCGCGCGAGCTCGGAGCCCTCACGGTGGGCGTCGTCACCCGACCATTCGGTTTTGAGGGAGCGCAGCGTATGCGCCTCGCAGATGCCGGCTTGGCCGAGCTGCGCAAAGCGGTAGACGCACTCATCATCATCCCCAACGACAAACTCCTCACTATCGTCTCGCGCGAGACGGGCATCAAGAATGCCTTCGCAATGTGCGACGATATTTTGAAACAGGCAGTCGAGGGTATCTCCGACCTCATCACCACAACCGGCATCATCAACGTCGACTTCGCCGACGTGCGCGCCATTATGCACAATGCCGGTTCGGCTTTGATGGGTATCGGCACCGCGATCGGCGAACACCGGGCCGAGATGGCGGCGCGCGCGGCCGTCAACTCCCCGCTTCTCGAAGTCTCCATCCACGGCGCCAAAGGCGTCCTCTTCTCCGTGGCAGGTGGCGAAGATTTGGGTATGCTCGAAATTCAGGATGCCGCCAATGTGATCACCGAGGCAATCGATCCGGACGCCAAAGTGATCTTCGGCGCTGTCACCGACCCCAGTCTCAAGAAAGGTCAGGTGCGCGTCACGGTCATCGCGACGGGCTTCCCGGAGGCCGGGACTCGCTCTTCGCTCTTTGCCGGCTCTCAGCGCCTCGTTGCCAAGAAAGATCAGGACGTGCCGCCGGTAAATCCCCGTGCGCGTGAGGAAATGAAGCGAAATGCCGAGGTTGTTGAGAAGCATGAGAAGCCGATGATCAAGGACGTCTCAAAATCGGAGCTTTCGAAAACTCCGCCAAAAGTCGAAGACGATGATGACGATGTGTGGGGAGGACTCCCGTCGTTTTTGCGCCGCAAATAATAAGGTAAAATAGCCCGATGTCGGACACCTACGGCGGTTTGTATGAATTGGCGATAGTAGGCGGCGGCCCCGCAGGGGCCGCCGCGGCAATTTACGCCGCGCGCAAACGCCTCAAGACGGTGATGGTCCTCGAAGAGTGGGGTGGCCAGAGCGGTGTCTCATCCGACATTCAGAATTGGATCGGCACCCCCTCAATCTCCGGCGCTGATCTCGCCGACAATCTGAAAAAACACGTGATGCAGTACGCGGGCGAATTTCTAACTATCATCTCCCCTGTACGCGCGACAGGACTCAAGCCAGATGATATGTCTGTCGAGATAACTCTTTCAAAAGGAGATCCCATCGTCGCCTCGACCGTCTTGATAACAACCGGCGCAAACAGGCGCAAGCTCGAAGTGCCGGGCGCCGACACCTACGACCAAAAAGGTCTCACTTACTGCGCCTCATGCGATGGTCCGCTTTTTGCCGATAAAGATGCGGCGATAATCGGCGGTGGCAACGCGGCATTTGAAACCGCACTCCAGCTCCTCACGTACTGTAAGACGGTGACGCTTTTCAACCGCGGCGAGGCATTTAAAGCCGATGAGATAAGTGTCGCAGCCGCGCTTGCGCATCCGAATATGCGCGTCGTGAAGAATTCGGAAATAATCGCGGTCGAAGGAGCGCAATTCGTCACTGGCTTGCGTTGGAAAGACTCAAAGACGAATGTGGAAACTTTACTCCCCGTCGAAGGAATCTTTGTCGAGATAGGCTTACTGCCGAACACCGATTGGGTGGGAACGGCACTCGAGATGAACGCGGTCAAACAGATAAAAGTGGACCCGCGCACACATCAGACCTCGCACCCGCGCGTATGGGCTGCTGGCGATTGTACCGACGGTCTCTACCACCAGAACAACATCGCCGCCGGCGACGCCGTCAAAGCGCTCGAAGATATCTACATGTCTCTGCGCCGCGCTTAGTTGTGTTACTCCGACTTGCAATAAACAATGCCTCATTGCATACTACTGCTCGCTGACAACCGGAGGTGCTTCGATGAACTTAACTCTTGGACTGCACGGTCTACCGGCTACCTTGGAAGCGGGCGACATGATGGTGTACAACAAGGCCCAGCGTCGCATCATGATCTTACGCGGAGAAGCAGTGCTTCACTTTGCAGGGGGAACGTTTGATACGTTTCTCGTACCGCAAGCGGACGACGGATTCGGCCTCGCGTCGGTCGTCTCGTACGTCACCGGCATGCCATTCCAGACCCGAGAACACAGGGGGATGCGAGCGTTTCTTTTCGAAGAACGCGATGCGCCTGCCTCTGGTTACGAGCGGTACCTCGAGAAGAAATATCTTCCCGAGGGTACGGGATGATTCTCCAGTCGATCCCCTAGCAACGCGCGCCGCCTTCCAAGGCGGCGCATGTATTTTAATTGATGCCGGAGATACTGGATGTTGATGAAAATTATTAAGACGTAATCCGCTTCAAGACCGCGAAGGCGCGGTCGATTTCTTTGTCTTCAAAAATGATGCTCAATTCTGTCCGCACCGACATGATCTCCACAAAGCTGATGCCCTCTGCCGCGAGTGCTTTCAATATCGGGTAGTACATGCCGGGAACGGTAAGGCTCGCCTCGGGAAGGTGCATCGTGATCGCCGAAAGCCCGTCAAGTCTGCGCGTCTGTTTCTCTCCTTTGAGAGCTCCTGCGACCTCGTCTGCAAATTCTTTGCTCACAATGATGAGCGACTCATGGAGTCCGCGGGAAAAATTCAAGAATGTATCTTTACGTTGTGACGCGCTCTTGGAGAGCACGTCGAGTACGTGCGGAAGCGCCGAAGAATTCACGCAGACAAATTCGACGAGATTCGAGCGCACCGTAAGATCATTCATCTGCTTGATGAGTTTCTCGCTGTAAATATTCTTCGGCGCTTTTTTACCCATGCGATGCAGGGCCATCGCGATAGCGGCTTCAGAAACCTTCTCATAGAGCCGCTTCTCGACGTCCGGCCGTATCTTGCGCGCGATTTGGGCGTTATTGGCGATGCCTTCGGAGATCGCCTCGGCCAGAAATGGCGAGCGCTGGATTATCTCCTCCACGGCTTGGCTTATTGTCCTCATTGTTATAAATATAACAATTTGTAATATATTTGCAACTATCCCCCCAAAATTTGCATCACGGGGGGAGTACGATTATGTTGCACGTAGGCAGGTATGTTCCTGCGCAACAAGCTGGAGAAACGTTATGCCAGAGATTCGCTTTGGAGTGGTGCCTCCCCAAAGGGTAGGTGAGGTTGCCGATGGTCGTCGTTCGCCAGACCACGAGGGAGGAAAAACCCCGGCGCAAGAGCCGACTGCAGGATTGATTCCTGGCCAAACGCGCTCGTATCCGGTCTATGGGATGTCGCGCAATCCCAAAAGCTACGAACACAAAGCGGAAGACAAGGTTCGATTCCGCAGCGCGCTCGGTCGGCTCAACAACGAGACGATGGAACCGATCGTCAAACGTCTCGGCAGGGAAAACCTCACCGTGGTCGAGACGGGCGCCTTCAGCCAAGTGAAAATCCGCAACGAAGCCGGCGAAGAAGATATCGTCCCCGGCATCTGGCTCATCCCGAGCCATGTTACCGACTTGGAGGATTATCCTCCGTCAAATTCTGTTCCCGCTGCCGCCCCCGGGTAATGGGGCGGCAAAACTTTTTAATGCCAGTACTAAGTTTACGCTATAGCGTATTTATAGTACCTAAGAATTTAGTGCCTAAAATGCCGTACGCCGGTGAAGACCATCGCCATGTCGTGCTTGTCGGCGGCGTCGATTGATTCTTGGTCATTTTTGGAGCCGCCGGGTTGGATGATGGCCGTGGCACCCGCTTGTGCAGCTGCTTCGACAACATCGGGAAACGGAAAGAAGGCATCGGATGCGACGACCGAGCCTTCGAGCGTTAGTTTCGCGTTCTGCGCCTTGTGCCACGCGATGTAGGCGGATTCTATGCGGCTCATCTGCCCTGCCCCGATGCCGACCGTAGCGCCATTTTTGACATACACGATCGCGTTGGACTTCACATGCTTCACTACCGTAAAGGCGAACATGAGGTCGGATAATTCTTCAGACGTCGGGGCGCGTTTTGTAGCAGTCTTTACTTCCCCATCGAACACTCTGTCGTCCGCACTCTGCACCAAGACTCCGCCTGCGATAGAGCGCATCGTCGTTCGCTTTTGGGCAGGGTCGGGCATTTCCCCCGTGAGCAGAATGCGAACATTGGGTTTGGCTGAAAGAATCGCGAGTGCGTCGTCTTCTGCGTCGGGCGCGATCACGACTTCGAGAAATATCTGCACGAGGTCCGTCGCGAGCGCCGCAGTCAATTTCGAATTCAGCGCAACGATGCCGCCGAAGGCCGAGACCGTGTCGCATGCGAGCGCACGCAGGTATGCTTCGTGCGCACTCTCGCCGACCGCCACCCCGCACGGGTTCATGTGCTTTACGATAACAGCCGCAGGCTCTTCGAATTCAGCGACGCACTCAAACGCCGCATCAGCATCCTGCAGATTGTTGTAGCTCAGCTCTTTGCCCTGTACTTTCCGCGCGGTAGCAACGCCAACGCGCTTGTCGCTTGGATCGAGATAGAGTGCGCCGCTTTGGTGCGGATTCTCGCCGTAGCGCAAGATTTCTGCGCGTTTGAAGTTAAACTTCAAGTCTTCCGGAAAATCCGAATCTTGCATTTGCCCATTCTACATCCCGAAAGGAAATTCGTCGAAGCCCCTATCACTCAACTACGGTAACGGACCCGAAGGCGGCAGGATTCAGGTGGTCGTGGTAGTTCCACGTCCCGACCTTCTCGAATTTGAATGTGTAGTTGTTGCCGCCTGCGCACTGGTCGAAGGCCGCACCGGAAGTGTCCGGACAATGTGCCGTGCGTGAGGTGCCGCTATAGACCGTGTGATTTGGATGCTGCGCCGTAGCGACCCACATCTCGGTCGTACGTTCGTTGTTCCACGTCACCGTGCCACCTTTTTTAATGGTTACTGCCGAAGGCGAGAATCCCGTCGCGCCGTACGTCACCGTCGCAAAGGATGGCACACTCGGCGGCGGCGGTGGGGTTGTTCCGTCATCTATGGTGCCGACAGGGGTGCCCGTGTCTGCCATAGGTACTTGCGAGCTCTGCCACCACCAAAAGCCGCCGCCGACAACGATGACCGCGATCACTATCCAGATCCATGTATTTTGCATAATTGTGATTTTAATTTATAAGACTTCTAAAAGAATAAAGTAAGAGTATAGCACAGCCCTTCATGAAGAGCCTATGAACCTTTTCGAGCCAAAAAATCCTTCCCGTGTCCTACATCGACGTTCACAGGGATCCCGCGCTTACAGAAGTCACATTCGGATTCCGGCCACTGTTCGAGATGCACGGTGAGGAGGGAGACAAATTCAGGCGGGTTGCCAACCGCTTCTTTCGTTACCCCGCCACGATTACAGACGGCTACGGCCCCAACGACATTCGCCCCAACTCCGCGGGCGGCTTCGACGCACTTGCGCAGGGAGTTGCCGGTCGTGACGAGGTCTTCGACGAGGAGCACGTTCTTTCCCTTCACGATCTCGTCGTACCCGCGCTTGATAATGAATCCGTCATTACCGTCTTTGTCTGCGTACGTGCTGTACACTTCACGCCCTTCGAGTTCCGACAGGTGGTACGCGACCCACTGCGAAAGAATGATGGCACCGGTCGCGGGACCCACGACCGCACCGACGTCCTTCCCCACAAAGCCCTCGGCGATACTCCGGCAGAGTCGGGACATTTCGCGTGTGTACGGGTACATCGCGTTTTTGTTGACGTAGGTGTCGGCGTGCAGGCCCGAGACGAAGACAAAATGCCCCGCGCGAAAAGCGCCTACATTTTGGAGAAGGTCGAGGACTTCCGCTTCAGTCATTACCATATCGGGGTATTCTATAACGATTTTCTTATGGCGCCATTGAGGGCTGTGACTTTCTCACGCGCAGCCTCCGCAAAATCCGCCCCGCCCGAGGCAAATATGACCGAGCGCGACGCGCTTATGATAATCCCACGTCCCCGCGCATCCTTCCCCGCCGCAACGGTCTTTTCGAGATCACCCTTCTGCGCCCCGATCGCCGGTATCAAAATCGGCATGTCGGGTGCCACCGCGCGCACCGCGCGCAATTCTTCTACATAGGTTGCGCCGACCACCAAGGCGCAATTTCCATTGGCATTCCACTCTTCCGCGACATGGCGCGCGACGACCTCATACAAGGGTTTTCCATCAACAACAAGGTCCTGAAATTCCCCCGCCCCTTCATTCGAGGTGCGACACCACACGATAATCCCCTTGTTTTTGCGGTCGAGGAACGGCTGAAGAGCTCCGCGGCCGGGATATGGATTCACTGTTATCGCATCCGCGTGCAAGTGATCAAAAGCAGAGGCGGCGTAGCCGTTGTTCGTGTTGCCGATATCCGCTCGCTTGGCGTCGAGTATCACAGGCGTCTCCGGCGCAACATCGTGAATGTATTGAATCGTCGCGCGAAGCGCCTTCCAACCCTCATCCCCGTGGATCTCATAGAACGCAGAATTGGGCTTGTACGCGCAGACAAGGTCTTTTGTGGAGTCCACGATGGCACGGTTGAACGCGACGATGGTGTCGCTCACACTTCCTTGTCGCGCCGCTTCCGGTATTTTTTCAAAATCGCTATCGAGCCCCACACAGAGAAATTTGCCCTCTCCCCATTGAGCTTCCAAGAGCTGCCGAAAGTTCCTCTCAGCCATTGCGAGACATTGTACCCCGTGAGATAGAAAATCCAAACCTAACGTTTTCGTAAATCTGGAATCACGAACGCCAACTTCATGCTCAAATCCTTATGTCCCTATCTCATGGGGGGTATCGCCTCTCTCTCGTTTAGCCAATTGCCGGCGGCGAATTAAGAGCATCGCCACAAGGGCCATATCAAAAATAGCGATTGCTGCTGGATACAAAAATGTTGTCAGCGTGAGTGATTGAAGAGCGAAAATAGCAAGTGGCCAACGAGCTGCGCCCAAAGCATAGTTCATCGCTGTTTCTTCGTTGGGCTTCCAATATGACTTGCGAAACGTGGGAGCAAATGCAAGGGCATCGGCACAAACAACCAACACAACTGCAAGAAGCGGCTGATGTGCAAAAAGCCACGAGATAGTGGCAAGAAGCGCCATACCAAAACATATCCAATCGAAACGAGTTATTTTTTTCTCACCGCGAGTGTATGCAAAAACAGCTACGCCAGCGCAACACAGAGATTCAATGCCTGTTACCCATGCGCCAATGCCCCCACCCTCCGAGAGTTGAATAAAAAAAGTAATACCCGTTAGAAGCGTCCAAACAAACCATGTGAATACATGTGGTTTTGTGGTACCTCTGAAGATGTCCCTAAAGTAAGGAAAGAACGCGACAATACCTAAGGTGGCGGCAAGAATTCCAAATATAATTTGGTATTCGTAAAACATCTCAGCATTATCTCACGCCCACATGCGGAGACTTCTTAATTGATCTCAATATCAATGTGCCGTATGCCGGGGTGATGTTTGCGGATGCGCGCCTCGATATCGTCTATTTTCTTTCCCATCAGGCGCGGAATGCGATCCGCATAATCGGCGCAAAATCGCTTGAATGCCTCATAATCATCGCGCACCTCTTCATACTGATCGCGTAGCGCTTTTTGCTGATAGGCCTCTCCTAAAAGCGAGCCGCCGTTGAACTCTACATCGCACTTGATGCGGTATACTCCGAACCCCAAGACAACCGATTTGAAATCAAGGACTTTTTCGATCGCCGGCTCCCGCAGGAGAAGTTCTACTATTTCCTCCTGAAGGGTCTCCGGTATGGCACGTCCCAAAAGATATGAACGGTTTTTTATAATGAGCACGACCGCGACCACGCCGAGAAGCGTTGCGATAATGATCGAGCCTACCGCATCCCACACAGGAGATTCCGTGTAGTACGAGAGTGTGATGCTAACTCCCGCGATGAACACTCCGACGACGGCAACCGCGTCTTCGAGAAATACGGCGAGCGTAGAGGGGTCCGCCTGCGCGAGCCGCTTCCCCCATCGCATGCGCGGAAACGCTTTTTTCAATTGTGTTGCGGCGACCCACAGTGTGTAGGATTCTATGAGGAAGGCGGCAATAAGCACCGCAAAGACCACAAATGATATCTCTATCTCGTGCGGATGGAGAAACGACGTAATGCCGTGATAGGCCGTCACCCCCGCTCCCACGAAAAATATGCCGCACGCTGAGATAAGGGCCCAAAAAGAAAGCTCATTGCCATACCCGTATTCGAAACTGTCGTCGGCTTTTTTGAGCGAGCGGCGCAGACCGATAAGCAGCAATATCTGATTGGCGGTGTCTGCGAGACTGTGTATCGCCTCCGAAAACATCGAGCTCGAGCCCGATACGGAAGCGGCGAAAAATTTGATGATGGTAACGACCGTGTTGCCGATGACCGCCGCGGCAACGGGCCGAAATCCAATAGTGCTATTCAATGCCATGTGCGGTGTGTATTGAACGAAGTTCGAATGTATTTTGAATTGAACCCTGACGACCAATGATGCGCGCCTCGGACACGCTCGCGGACTCGCGTGTGCAAAAACCAAAAAATTTCCTTGCATTTTTCTCGCGCCTCCTCCCCCCACCCCTCCGCCGCGAAGCGGAAAAAGAAATGGAAAGGAAATTTTTGGT
>Ga0209542_10002711_pt1 | contig 39199 bp, 41 predicted proteins | sample RifCSPhighO2_01_FD_184028 | JGI IMG/M metagenome (GOLD analysis project Ga0209542, IMG submission 184028) | Soil microbial communities from Rifle, Colorado - Rifle CSP2_plank highO2_0.1 (SPAdes) (version 2) | ecosystem: Environmental > Terrestrial > Deep subsurface > Rock core/Sediment ... | reverse complement strand
ATCAGGTTGTTTCCGTCATCAATCGGAAGCCGAGAAAGATTCTTGGCTACCGCACCGCCCTTGAAGTCGCAATGGCGGCGGGTATTATTCACTCAACAGGTGTTCGGATTGAGGGGTGAATTTAGGGTTGTTGCGGAATATATACGTCACAGCATGATTTGTGCGTGTCTGTCAAGGTAGTGTATTTTGGCCATAGTATGGTAGAGTAAATGGGCTATGAAAACCGATATACACCCCTCCTATCACCAGGCGACGGTGAAGTGTGCTTGTGGTAATGCTTTTACCATTGGCTCTACCAAGAAAGAGTTGGAAGTTGAGATTTGCTCCCAGTGCCATCCGTTCTATACCGGCGGCTCCAAGATTGTGGATGCGGCGGGCCGTGTGGAGCGTTTCAAGCAACGTCTTGCCAAGAAGAAAAAATAGGCGCCTTCTATCCTCGTGGACCGTGAGCAGTTGCTCAAGCGCAAAGAAGAATTGACCGAATCTCTCGCAGATCCGGCGGTTTTGTCCAATCCCCAGCGCATCAGGGACCTCTCTATAGAATTTTCCCGCATTGAAAAGCAACTACGGGAAGGACCGGATACGTCATCCACGGACGGAACGATTTTGGAAATCCGCGCGGGCGTTGGCGGCGGAGAAGCCGCGCTCTTTGCCAAGGATTTGTATGAAATGTACACGCGCTTTGCCACAAAAAAGGGTTGGCAGGTAGCCGTACTTGATGAAGCGGAAAGCGATCTGGGTGGCTACAAGGAAGTGGTTGCGCGTATACGGGGCAAGGGCGCCTATAACATGCTTAAAATGGAGTCGGGCGTGCATCGTGTCCAGCGCATCCCCCGCACGGAAAAAGCAGGCCGCATTCACACGTCTACGGCATCAGTGGCAGTACTGCCGGAAGCACACGAAGCTGACGTAGAAGTGAGGCCACAAGACATCAAAATTGAATTTTTCCGCTCATCCGGTCCGGGCGGACAAAACGTGAACAAAGTGGAGACCGCCGTGCGCATCCACCACCTACCCACGGGCCTCATCGTCACCAGCCAGGAGTCGCGCTCCCAGCAAAAAAATAGGGAGCAGGCCATGACGCACCTGCGCTCCAAGCTGTTGGTCGCACAGCAGGAAGCGGATGACAAAAAAAATGCTGACGCGCGCCGCGAGCAGATTGGCAGCGCCGATCGCTCGGAAAAAATACGGACATACAATTATTCCCAAGACCGGATCACCGACCACCGGGTCAAAGAATCATGGCATAATATTCCGTCAGTTATGGGCGGGGATATGGATGATATCGTGGAAACGCTTGCCTCACGACAATGACTATGACGATGACAACTGCGGCGCACTGATATTTACGTCAATGTCATCGTCATAGTATCTTATCGATGTCTCTCGCAAGCGAGATGATGCGGCTGGAGTAGGACTGGCAGATGTATTTGGTACAACTCGGGCTACCTGAAATGTATGTCTTGGCCGCGCGTATCTCTCCTGTGGTGGTCTGCGTCGCGGCGCCGGAATCGGCGAGAAACAGGGCGGCGGCGGTAAACGCATCCTCTACACTCCAGGGATTGGGCGGCACATGGCCGGTCAGGTTGCCCACGCGCGTCTCAAATCTGCGCCAGGTTGTGGGGAGAAACTGCGCGGGACCCATGGCGCCGCCGCACCCATAGTTCGGGCGGCGCGATACGGGCATTGTGTCCGGATTCAGGCCAAGACCCTCGGTGATAGCAAAAAATGCCCGCTTTTCGGCTTCGGCTGATGCTCTTTTGCCGATGTTAATATAGCAGTCATACAGATCGCGCTTCCAGTTGCCCGTGCCCAGGTTGGTGCCCACGGTAATAACGCCGTCTTCAAATTGCTTGCCCGTCTCTACTTCCAGGAGTGCCAGGAGAAATGCCGTGCGGATGCCGGTGCGCTTTGCCGCCTGGTCAGCCAGCGCCACGGCGTCTTCGGCGGTGACGCCGGTTTTTTCAAGATAAAAAAGCTGGCTTTTGAGCGAGGCGATGTCGCGCTTTTTTGTTTTAAGGAGCTGTTGGAAAATGGCCTCTCTGCCTTTGGTCAGACGGAGCAGTTCGTCTTTCTCGGCTTTTTTTTGCGCCAGGAACCTGCGCTCGACTTCCTGGAGCGACTGCAAGCCCTGCTGTTCTTCGCGCACTTCCTCAAGCTCTGTTTTTTCTCGCTCAAGCGTCGTACGGCCATCCTTGAATTCCGTAAGCGTGTCCTGAATATCGGATTGCACGCGCTCCAGCGAATGGACGGAATTGAAAAAGTCGGACAGCGACCGGTGCTTAAGTAAGATGCTTAACCCGTCATCCTCCTCATGCGCGGACAGGAGAAACAAACTACCGGCGAGCGCTCCCCTGCTCGTGACGATCTTGGCGGTCAACAGGGTAACGCCATCGTTCTTTTGCTTGATCTGCATGCCCGTCTTCTGAACGGCAAGCGCGAGGCGGCGAATTTCCAGCTGGCGGCGTTTGACTTCCGCATCCATGGTCTTGACTTCGCTGTCGAGCGTGCGCACCTCTCCCTGCGTGCTTTGAATGTTTTTGTCGAGCGCCTGCGCCTCTTGCTCGAGCTGTTGAAGTTGGCGTTCAATGTCCGATCGCTCCTGCGCAAAAACGGTACTGGCGAGCGCCAGCACGATGAGGAGTCCGAGGGCTCCTGGTATCGGAACAACAAAATGCTTTTTCATTCGCATACGCCCGCATCCGATCACAGGCGGGAAATGGCTATTTCTTCTCTTCAGTTTCGGTGACGGCCTCTGCTTCCACTTTTGCCTCTTTCTTGATTTCTGCCTCGGTCTTTACTTCCACGGGCGCCGACACGGCTTCGTTCAGCGCGGCGAGCTCTTCTTCCGAGCGCGGGGCTTCTACGATAACCAGAACATCCTCGGGGGATGCCAATATCTTTACTCCTTTCGGGGCTACGATGTCTCTAACCAAAATGCGGTCGCCGAACGCCGCCAGTTTTGCAAGATCTGTGGGAAAGGTGTGGGGCAGATCAGCAGGCAGCGCTTCTATGTCCAGTTCGTGAAGTACTTTGACCAAGATGCCTCCTTCGTTCTTCACCGCGCCCGATTCGCCGATGAATTCTAGGGGTACCGTAACACGCAGGACTTTGTCCATGCGCACGGCATAAAAATCCGCGTGTGTCGGGCGGCTCGTCAGCGGGTCATAGGCGATGTCATGAATCAGCACGGTGTAGGGCTTCTCGTCCACTTTCAATTCAACGAGCGTGGATTCTCCGGCTTGCTTCCAGACACGCACAAAAGCTGCGTACTTTACGGCAATCGGCTGGGACGGGATGCCTTCTCCATAGACAACGGCGGGCAATGCGCCGGTTTTGCGCAATGCTCCTGCCCTTCTGCCCAATTGAAGCCGTTTTTCCGCCTGTAGTTGCTGCATACCGTTCAGCGTATCACAGAGGGAAAAATAAGAAAAGGCGCAAAGGATTGCCAAGCGTTTGCGTGTTATCGAGATTACGCGACGTTTCGGAATAAATCCTTCACGGAATACTTGTTAGACACCGAGTGTTGCACATGATAACATGTGTTTATGAGAAAAATAAAGTTTGTTCCAGGAGAATTTTATCACATCTACAACAGAGGGAATGACAAAAAAGACATTTTTCGCGCTCATGCCGATTATGCCAGATTTCTCTTCGGCACGCTCTTCTTCCAAGCGCCCGTGCCAATCTATAATATTAGCCGCTATGTCTCCTTTTATGTTAAACACCGAGTGTTTAACATACCTACTGACACACAGAGAAAAATCATCGAAAAACGCGGGGTAGAACTCGTGGCTTTTACGTTTATGCCCAATCACTTTCATCTGCTTTTATACGAATGCTCGGAAAGCGGCATCTCAAATTATATGCAACGTGTCTTAAATGCATACACGAAGTATTTCAACACAAAATACGATAGGAGCGGACACCTTTTCCAGGGCCCCTTTCATGCAAAATATGTGGAGACCAATGAACAACTCCTTTACCTCTCCGCATATATTCACCGCAATCAACGCGATCTCCCCACTTGGACGAACAAAGAACAGTTATACCCGTGGTCGAGCTATCATCAATACACTCACGAAAACAAACTTGGCGATTTGCTGGCCACACAAAGAATCCTTGGGCAATTTAAGAACCAAAAAGAATATCAAGAGTTTGTCGACACAAGCGGAGCCAAAGAAAAAGAAGACGTCGAGCTCGTCATATAATATCATGTGCAACACTCGGTGTTGCACATGATATTATATCTCTTGGTTGCGATATCTTATCGATAGAAACCATTAATCTATCGCAGAACTTGTTTCTTACTTCCAGGATTGCGGTATAACGCCGTCGGAGGATTTTTCGTTTCCCTATCGCTTGCGTAAATCCAATGGGAAAAATATGAGTTATCTACTCGTGCAATCGACTTTTGCATCAAACCTACCCCTTTATTACATTCGGCGGGATGCGTCCGTCCAGTACGGCAAGGATATTCTGGGCGGCGATCTCGGACATGGCTTGGCGCGTCTCTTCGGTTGCGGAAGCGATGTGGGGTGTCAGAATGACGTTTTCCAAGTCAGCAAGGCCGGGGGTGAGCGCGGGCTCGTGCTCGTACACATCAAGCGCCGCACCACGGATGGCGCCGTTTTGAAGAGCGGCAACGAGTGCGGTCTCGTCAATCACCGCGCCCCGCGACGTATTGATCAGATATGCTGATTTTTTCATCAAGGCGAGGCGGCTGGCATCTACTAAGTGGCGGGTGGTTGGGAGCAAGGGTACATGAATGGAAATATAATCGGCTTCTGCGAACACATCGTCGACATTTTTGCGGTATGCCGCTCTGTATGATTTTTCAAACTCCTCGGAGCGCTTCACATCGTAATAGACAATAGGCATGTCAAAGCCACGCGCCGCGTGGTGCGCGACCCGCGATCCGATTCTGCCGAGACCCACGATGCCCAGCGTGCGGCCGGATACATCGGAGCCGAGTAGGAGCGTCGGGCCCCAGGACGTGAATTTGCCCGCACGCGTATAACGATCTGCTTCGGGAATGCGATGGGCAATGCCAAGCAAGAGGCCGAGCGCATGCTCTGCTACGGCGTTGGTCAGGACACCGGGCGTGTTGGTTGCCGCAATCCCTCGCTGGGCCATTGCCGGAAGGTCGAGATTGTCATATCCCACGGCATAGTTGGCGAATATTTTGCATTGCGGACCTGCAGCGTCGAGAACCGCAGGATCGATTTTATCATCCAGATCGCAAAGCACCGCGCCGTAGGCGTCTTTTTGGAGCGACAAAATCAATTCGTCGTGCGACAGCACCCGGTCTTCAGGATTTATATCCACGGTATGCCCCGCGTGCCGGAGAAGATTGACGCCACGATCAGGGATAACGCGTGTAATGAATATTTTCATGACTCTATCGTAGCCGGAGTGCTGAAAAGCCGCAACTTTCGGACGACCACATCTTTCATAGCGGCAAAGGCAGGCGCGTCAAGTTTGTACATGGCGGCTTCATCTGGATGGCTGGCAAGTGCTTCTTTGAGCGCGTGGACATATGCGACGCGTAAATCCGTATTGACATGGATATTGGCAATGCCGGCGGCGATTGCGGCTTTGATCTGATCATGCGGAATGCCAGAGGCCGCGTGGAGCACGAGTGCGACACTTTCGGGCACGGCGGCGCGGATGGCGCGTATGCGCTCGATATCCAAATCCGGCTCGTCCAAAGAGATGCCGTGGATGTTTCCGACTGCGATTGCAAGGCGGTCTACGCCGGTGCGTCGCACAAACTCCGCGGCCTGGTCAGGATTGGTGTAATCCTCTTTTTTTACTTCTATTTTTTCCTGCTGGACTTTTGACTCGCCGCGCAAATAGCCAAGTTCTCCCTCAATGCTGATGGGCTGTAGCTTGTAGTTTGTAGTTTGTAGACGAGCGCATTCTACGACTTCTTTAGTGCCAGCGATGTTCTCCTCAAACGGCAGAGCGGACAAATCAATATGGATAGCATCAAATCCGGCGTCAATCGCCTGCTTTGCTTTTTCCACGCTACGCGTGTGATCCGCGTTGAGAAAAACAGGGATATTGAATTCTTTTCTGAATGCGTCGCGCAAGGCCACGGCTTCCATGACGCCCAGGTGCTCGCGCTCGCCTTCCGACATGCCGATGATGGCGGCAGTACCCGCCTCGTGGCACGCTTCAACGATCGCCCGCATGTGGTCCGCTTCGGACGCGTTGAAGTGGCCGGTGGCCCGGCGCTCGCGGCGCACTTGCAGTAAAATGTCTCGTAGGATATCCATGTCTTAGATTTCGCGCGGCTGATATTCCGGTAGTGCTTGCGCGAGATATTTTTCCAACTGCGTACGGGTGAGCAATCCCTGGCGCGCGCCAATGCCGTGCACCACGGACATGGAGTTTATAGGCCCCCATAATAGGGCTTCGGGTACGTTTTTGCCAAGGGCAATGGCGACCGTAAACGTGGAGGAAAATGCGTCTCCGGCGCCGGTGCGCTGGATGGGCGGCTCGGCATCGGGGTATGGCGGCATAAACCATGCCTGCGTGCCTTCGTATGCATATGCGCCAGCCGTGCCATCGGTTACGGCTATAATTTTAGGTCCGAGAGCTGCGAGCATGGTCATGAGTTTTTTCACGTCATTCTCTTCTATTCCCAAAATGCGCTGGGCCTCCTCTTTATTACAAAAGAATATGTCTGTGCGGGCATACAAAGGCGCCATGGCCTCTTTGCCGAATTTCATCTGGTAGGTGCCCGGCTGGAACGCGAACTTTATTTCCGGATGTCTGGCCAAATACTCCGCGATCACGGCATGAAAATCGAGGGAATTACCGCCCAAGGAAGAAAGATACACCCACTTCGGCGCTCCGATGTCGGGCAGGGTGTAGGGATATTCTTCGTGCTTTACGAGAATAGTCCTGTCGGTCTCATACCATAGGACATAATGATAATTGGTCTTTCGTCCTGCATGGATCTTGACGTACTCCGTGCCGACCTGCTCCTGTTGGAATACGTCCAGACATTCTTTGCCAAAATAATCATCGCCTATGTTGGCGACAAGTGCGGTCTTGAGCCCAAGCCGCGCCGCGGATACGGCGGCATTGGCGCTGTTGCCGACCGCGGGCACGATAAAAACGTCTTTGTACGGAACCTTGTCCGCAAAGCGCATGCAGATTTCCCGCACATCGGTGTGCATGTCAATGTGCGACGCCGCAGTGTCGAGCTGAATAAATGCGTCCGTCGTCGTATCCCCTATCGCGATGAAATCATAGTTCGCCATAGCATCAATGATTATTTTTTGAGAAATGCCTCTTTGAGCGCGAGAATGCGCATCACGCTCGCATCAATGCGTACAGCGCCAATATCTCCTCGCCGCACGGCGGCGAGGAGCGCCTGATATATGCCATCGTACTGTTCTAACGCTTCTACGGCAAGCAGGATGTCCGCGCCTGCGCTGGCCGCGCGCACGGCCGCATCAGGAATACCGTATGAGCGGCTGATCGCTCCCATAGCAAGATCATCGGTGATCACGATGCCGCTATAGCCAATGTCTTCGCGCAGAATTCGGCCGAATGCGGGCGATATGCTCGCAGGATTTTCTGGATCTATCGCGGGTGCAAGCACATGCGCGGTCATCATCATGCCCGCTCTTGCCGCAGATGCTTCCCGAAACGGCAAAAGATGCTCGTCCCATGCAGCTTGGTCGCGTGTAATCGTGGGTAGGCGGCGGTGTGAATCCACCATGGTGCCGCCATGTCCTGGAAAGTGCTTGGGTACGGCAATAACGTCTGCATCCTGATATCCGCGGATCATGGCGCTGCCGAGCGCGGCCACTTGTGCCGCGTCACCGCCAAACGCGCGGTCTCTGATGAAATTATTCGTTGATTCGGCGACATCCACGACAGGAGAAAAATTGACGTTTACGCCGAGTTTTCTGAGTTCCTCGCCTCTGCGCTTTGCCGCTGTGTATGCCATGTCCGTATCTTTCAAAGCATTCTGCGGACGCATTTCCTCAAGGAAACGGAATCGGGAAATAGCGCCGCCTTCCTGATCAACGGCAATAAAGAAGGGCGGCATTCTCTGGGTGCGGCCTCGCACCTGCATGTCGCGGATCAGCGTCTCTATCTGTGCGCGATTTTGCACATTTTTTCCCAGCAGGACAACGCCGCCGATATGATGTCCGGAAAGCCATGCGGCGATTTTGTCTGGAAGTGTTGGCGCGGGGATGCTGACCATCATCATCTGGCCGATCTTTTCTTCCAAAGACATGGCGGCGATGGTGTGGCGCAGACGGAGCGGCCGTATGTCGGTAACGGGACTTGCGTAGGTAAGGGCATTGGCGGAAAACTCGCGTTCGGCATGGCGCACGGCGCCGGAAAGAAAAAATGCGGCGCCAAACAGACATGCGGCAAGTGTGCCGTAGCGAGCGATTGGTGTGATCATGGGACGAGGATCATGGAATAATCAAACTCCGTGGACCAGTCGCGGCAGACATTCGCGATACCGCCGCGCGGGCAAGGAGGATTTTGCGGCCCGCACTGTGCCTTGGGAAGCGCTCGTGTGTCCATTTTTTCTAAGGCGCGGAATCCGACGACGGCAAACGCGCTACTCCACGGGCATCCGTACCATGAGCCGGAGCCGTAATTATAGTACATGTAAAAAAAGTTGCTGTCCGCCGGGCGCGGAGAAAAAAACATATCAATCGGCTCCCGCCCGATATTGAGCGGATCGCCGGGAACAGATGGCAGGTAGGGTTGCAATTGATTCAGCCAGTTTGATGCGTCTTTGTAGCTTACCTCCCATCCGGCCAAACTTCCGCCCGGACCATAGGTTACTGGCGGGTACGCGCCGTGATCATCATAGTACAGGGCCAAAGCGTTCTGTATCTGGCGCATGTCGGCGAGCCGGCGCGCGTCGCGCGCTTTGCCGCGCGCTACATTGACGCTCGTGAGTACGATACTGGAAAGCAGGCCGATAATCGAAATGACCACGAGAAGCTCAATGAGAGTAAATCCTTTTCGCAGGCGACGCATATCTAAAATGGCTGGACATTCCGGTATTCTTCTATTTGCTTTCGGGCATCTTCATCGCTGAAGTGTGGCGGGGGCACCAGATTGAAATTCGACGCCATAAGAATGAGAGTGGCAATACATGCTATGATAGCAAAAACAAGCAAGGCGATATTTGCCTGCCGTACATTGGCTATCATGCCGCCGGACGCATGCATGACCACACGGATGACCCATCTATAATCCGATGTGTCCTGGCCAGTCGGAAATTTGCGCGGAGCCAAAGGATGTTTTCTTTCGTATTGCTCCAGAATATCCATGATTAGCTTTTGCGGGCAATCACCCGTGTGACGGCCTCTATGATATGCGCCGCTCCCATGCCGTAGTGCTCAATCAGCTCAGTGGGAGTGCCGGATTGCCCGAAGCGATTTTGCACGCCGATAAATTCTACGGGCACAGGGTATGATTGAGCCAAAAATTCCGCGATTGCGCTACCCATGCCTCCGGCGACCTGGTGCTCTTCCACCGTGACAATGGCCTTGGCGTCTTTTGCCGCTTTGAGAATCGTCTCTTTGTCAAGCGGCTTTATCGAGGGGTTGTTGATGACGCGGACTTTCATCCCCTCGCGTTCAAGCTCTGCGGCGGCGAGAATGGCGTTGTGGGTGAGCGGGCCGCACGAAATGATCGCGACATCCGGCTTGGTGCGCACGGGTTCCACCCAGAAAGCCATAGCCTTGCCCGGCTCAAAGGGCGTCTGCGCGGTGGTAAACACGGGAGTTTTTTCACGGGCATAACGCACATATACGGGACCCGTGATTTTTGCCGCGGCATACGTCGCTTTGTGCGCCTCCACGCTGTCGCAGGGGGAAAAGACGGTCATATTGGCAATCGGCCGCATGAGCGCGATATCCTCAATTGCCTGGTGCGTGGCGCCGTCGGGTCCTACGGACACGCCCGCATGCGCGCCGCATATTTTTACATTGGCTTCGTTGTACGCGATGGTCGTACGGATTTGCTCCCAGTTCCTGCCAGGGCTGAACATGGCATAAGAAGATATAAACGGAATCTTGCCCATCAGCGCCATACCTGCCGCAACAGACGCCATATTCTGCTCTGCGACTCCCATCTCCACAAATCGATCCGGATATTTTTGGGCAAATGCCTCGGTGCGCGTGGATTCCATGAGGTCGGCGCACAAAGCCACGACCGATGGGTTTTCGTCGCCAGCCGCAAGCAAGCCCGTGCCGTATCCGTCTCGCGTGGGCTTTTGCTCGATCGCTTTCACGTCGAGCAGGTGTTCAACAAGTTTTGCTTTGGGATTGATGGGCATGCTAGGTATCGGACGATCGGGAGGCCGACGTGAAAGGAATGGACAAAAACGTGTCGTTGATGCTGTCAATTTCGGCGGCCAGTCCGGTCATGGCGCGGACGAGGAATGCGGTTACGGCTATAGCGAATACCGCAAGAATGGCGAAATGGATACTAGAACGATGTCTCATATTTTTAACGTTATTCATGCTCGCTTTTTATTTTTCCCTGCAGGGTTCTTAATTGCGCGAGTGATTCTTTGGCTTCCTCCGGCTTGAATGTCTTTGAGTGCCACGGATACTCAAATTCCATAAAGTCCACCCCCTTTCCGGGAATGGTGTGCGCGATGATAAGCACGGGCTTTTCATAAATTGCCTGCGCGGTTTCGTAGGCATTGGCGATTTCTTCAAAGTTGTGGCCGTTGATGTCCAGCACATGCCAGCCGAATGCCTCGTACTTTTGGCGGAGCGGCTCGAGTGGCATGATATCCTCGGTCATACCGTCTATCTGGATATTGTTGCGGTCAATCAAGGCCGTCAGATTGTCAAGTTTCAGTTTTCCCGCAAGCATCGCGGCCTCCCATGTTTGTCCGCATTCCTGCTCGCCGTCCGACATGAGGCAGTAGATGTTTATTTTTTTGGCGTCCATTTTTGCGACGATTGCCATGCCGACTGCCTGTGAGAGGCCTGAACCAAGCGGACCCGACGTGGTTTCCACACCCGGCAGGATGGTGCGATGCGGATGTCCCTGGAGCCGCGAGCCGAATGTCCGAAGTGTTTTCAATTCCTCGACTGGGAAATAGCCCGCGCGCGCCATCGCGGCGTAACGCACGGGGCAGATGTGGCCGTTGGAGAGGATCAGCCGGTCGCGCTCGGACCATTCCGGGTGCTTCGGGTCATGCCGGAGAATATGGAAATAGAGTGCTGCAAAAATATCCGCCATGCCCAAGGGGCCGGCAATATGGCCGGATCTCGCGTGCGACACCATAGCAATCACATCCTGCCGGATCTGATTTGCCATCTCTTCAAGAAACTTGATTTTGTCTTCGTGCAGATGAGGCATAAGCTAACCTGATTGCTTCTTGAGTGAATCCAATATCGCAAATGTTTTATGAATAGTAGCCCATCTCCGGAGATATTTCCAGTCAAGCTTCGGCTGCATTCTTACAATTGACGCTAAATCTTCATATTGTTTTGCCGATTCGCCCGACTGAAACCATAATAGCTTGCTCAAAATAAGATCTTCGGGAGATACAAAATATACGCGATGCCCGAGAATATGCTGCAGCATTCGACGATCCAGTTGGCTCCGATCAAACGGCGTTCCCTCCATCACGAAAAAGTCAACCTTCACGCCCGTAGCACCGTCAATAAAATTAAATTCTCCATGCCGTTCTAATGCCCGACGCATCATAGCAGTATCAATATAACTTGCTTCGTTCAATGCCTGAAGCGCCTCTGCGAGCAATGCAACATGCCTCTGTTCCATGAGCACTATAATGTCAATATCTGCTGTAAATCGCGGGCGAGCCCACACAAAAACCGCCATGCCGCCGGTAATCGCGTAGGGAATATCTAGTTGCTCAAGAATCTGAGCAACTCTAATGAGCAGATGGCGCGGGTCTATCTCTTCCATGGATGCGAAAATCTATTTTCTCGGGATTAAGCGCCCGTGCGAGAATCCAAAGCCCTGCCGCAACTTCGAGCTTTTTGTCCGCAGACATCCGGCGAAATATAACATCTTGAATATCCTGCGCGGTTTTGGAACCAGTATCGTTTGCCATCTCCTCCAGAAATTTGATTTTGTCCTCGTGCAGGTGGGGCATATTACTTTATTGGATTAATATCTTTTGAGACCAGTCCTTTCACTAAAAAAATAATGCCTGATACTACAGAAATGATTTCTAGAAAAATGAAGCCGAAAACAATATTCATGCCCTTATCTCCCGTAGGAAAGATTGCTGCAAATGGTGCCAGTAAAAAGGGTATCAAAAATGGTAATCCCAAGAATATTGCCGACAAAATATAAAACTGCTTCTTTTTATTCATACTTTTTTAACTCCTCAATAGCCTTTTTAATATCAACTGCGAGAAATAAATAATTCCCTACAATCAGCATGCTTGCTCCCGCCTCAATAGCCCGCTTCGCGTTATCCACAGTTACGCCTCCGTCAACCTCTATTATACACCCCGGACACGCCTTCCGTACATGGGCGATTTCCCCAAGCATTTCGGACTGCATCTGCTGGCCGGATGCGCCGGGCTGCACACGCAAGAGCAGTACCATGTCCACTTTCGCGAGCCAGGGATCGAACAATGACACTGCTGTGTCCGGCCGTATGGCAAAACCGATTTGTATTCCGGCATCACAGCATTTTTTAATAATGAGATTGGGATCATGCAACGCCTCAAGATGCACAATCACGCGCTTAATCGGCCTAACCAGCCATTGCTCAATAATTTCTTCCGGTTTCTCAATCATCAAATGCACCTCAATATTGAGCTTAGTCTGAAGTCTCAAGAGGTCGGCAAAATCATGCCATGTCTCATGTTTCGAAAACACTCCGTCTGTCACATCCAGATGACACCACGAAACATGCGGTTCAACTTTCGCGATCCGCTCCTGCACCTCTTTAAAGGTGGCAACATTGATTGAGGGAATGATTTCGGTCATTTGAAATTTTTCCCTTCAATGTCTGAAATCTCCTTCACGCGTCTTGCGTGCCGCTCTTCTCCGGAAAAAGGCGTCTCAAGCCAGACCGTTACGATCCCGCGTGTTTTCATCTCATCGGATTCGTCCGCCGCAAGAACCAGTACGTTTGCGTCATCATCGTTGCGCGATTTTCTTGCTTCGTCCGTATCCCAGCAGAGCGCCGCGCGAATGCCGCGAAATTTATTTGCGACTATATCCATCCCCTGCCCAGAACCGCACAGAAAAATTCCTTTGTGCTCACTCGGATTTTCCGCGACTTTTATGGATGCGGCAGCGGCAAAATCCGTATAATCATCCTGCGGGTCGTATGCGAACGCCCCCATATCCTCAACTTCAATCCCCCGTTCAATCAGCGATTTTTTGATCACCTCTTTGAGCTGAAAACCCCTATGATCACACGCAAGATATATCATGCCGCCACTATACCACAAAACAAAAACCCCTCCAATCGCGCGAGCGCGTATCACTCTACTTCTCTGCGGGCGTTGATGTGGATGTTTTGCACGATACCGAGGCCGATCATGAGGGTGACAAGGGACGAGCCACCGTACGAGACAAAGGGGAGCGTGATGCCGGTGATAGGCAGGATACCCATGTTCATACCGATATGAATAAATGATTGGCTGAAAATAAACGCAGCAAAGACGATGGTGTAGATGCGAGAAAAATTATCCCGCGCACGCGAACCAATGCGAATGATACGCCATATCGCGGCGCCGAGGAGTCCCAGCAGGAGCGCGGAGCCAACAAATCCCCACTCCTCGGTGTACGCCGCAAAAATAAAGTCCGCGTACGGCTCGGGCAAAAAGTGCAAATGCGATTGCGAACCATACCCAAGGCCCTTTCCCCATATTTTGCCCGAGCCCACGGCGATCATGGACTGAATCATTTGATACCCCGCGCCCTGCGGGTCGCGGTAGGGGTCGAGGAACGAGGTAACGCGGGCTTTTTGATATGGCAGAAGCACAAAAAACCATGCAATACTCGCCGCCACAACCCCGATAGTCAGGAGATAAAAAAAGTGTCGCAAACGCATGCCGGAAAAAAGCACGGCCGCAATCCATATCGCAATCAGTACCACCGCAGAGCCGGGATCGGGCTGAAGCAGGACCAGAAGCATGGGAAGGGCAAGATACAGACCGGAGACCAGGAGGTGCCGCACGCGATAGATTTCTATGTGGCGCTTGGAGAAAAATTTGGCGAGCAGCACGGCAAGCGACAGCTTGGCAAGCTCAACGGGCTGGAGCGCTACGCCGCCAATCTGGAGCCATGCTCTGATGCCGCGCACGCGCGGACTTACCATAAGCACGGCGCCCAACAGGACGATCGCCAGCGCATAAAGGGAAATGACTGCCGCGGTCTGCGTGCGGAAAATGCGGAAATCAATCATGCTGGAGGCAACGAGCATGATAATACCGACGGCTGTCCAGATCATCTGGCGCTCGAAAAAGTATGCTGATCGGACACCCGACAAACTAAAGAGCGAGGTAAGGCCGATGGCAATCAACAAAAGCACAGCTCCCATAAGGAGCCGATCAAATCCGCGTATGTGCGCGAGCAGGCCGGACATACAGCTCGCTTCTACTGCGGTCGCACGATGGCGTCTGCCTCAAAAAGATTGACGCGAGGTGTGACATCAATGCGTGCGACTGAACCGGGTAGCACGTCCGGCCATATAGAGGCGACCATGCGCCGTTCGTTGGGGGAAATATCTTCGGCGAGCACGCGGTTGGCGCCCACGAGATTGCCGGCGTCATCAAACATGACAAACGTCACTTCCATGCGCCGATACCGCAGAGGCCCGTCGTTGAAAATCTGCGCTTCCGCTCCGCTGTGTTTCTTTCCGCCCTCTTCGCTGATCATGTGCCCGCGCCGCTCGACCGTCAGGGGCGGCCGCTCAAATGCCGCGCTCTTCCATGCGGTGCGCTCGACGACAAATTCAACGCTTACCGGCTCTCGCGATGTTCTGATGTTGGGCTCAATGATGGTGAGCCGCTCGCCAGGGTAGATATATGCGGTGCCTTCTTTATGGCCGATGATGCCGTATTGGTCCAGCAGGACAAACTCATAGCGGACGAGATCGGATGAGAGCGTCTGATTAGGATTCTCCACCAGAGCCGCGACATCATAACTCCCCTCTCCGGCGCGGCCAAAGCGCGCCCAAAACACGGACAAGGGCTTGGGATTTTTAAGTTCACAGGGTGTGCACGGACCCCCGCAATCCACGTCCGTCTCTCCGTTGTTGCGTCGAGTATCCGTACAGCTGGCCGCGGGCAGGGAGCGCGCGGTCAGCCAAAACAAGATGCCGCCAGCGAATGCTACAAGAATCGCTATGACCGTCAGTTGTCGCCGTACACGCCACGAAATCATGCCTCTATCATATATCATCCTTCTGCCAAAAGGAACGCGCCGCTCCCGTGTCCCGCTCCCGACGTTGCCTTTCGTTGGATGCATGGCACGCGAGACACTGTCTCGCGTGCCATGCTCCGAAACCATCGGGCAATGTCTGGAGCGGGACGTACAGAAACTTTTAAATGCCGGCGTATCCTACTTTCCCGACGCCTAGTGGGGCGCAAGTATCATCGGCTCAGCGCGCTTTCACTGCTCTGTTCGGAATGGGAAGAGGTGGGGCACACGCTGATAAAACACCGGCACAAAAAAACTTCCGTGTTCCGCTCCCGACGTTGTGTGATGTTGATAGCAAGGCACTCGTGGGACATTGTCCCGGATGTGCCGTGCAGTCAAACCTCACGCAATGTCGGTAGCGGGTCATCAAAGTCACTATACTGGGTGAGAACGATCTATTAGTACCGCTCGGCTTAACCGATTGCTCGGCTTCCACCTGCGGCCTATCAACCTCGTCATCTCCGAGGGATCTACGATACCTTATCTTGAGGCGCGCTTCGCGCTTAGATGCTTTCAGCGCTTATCGCTTCCGAACATAGCTACCCGGCGGTGCCCTTGGCAGGACAGCCGGCAGACCAGAGGTTCGTTCATCCCGGTCCTCTCGTACTAGGGACGACCCACTCTCAAGTATCATGCGCCTGTGGTAGATAGGAGACCGACCTGTCTCACGACGGTCTGAACCCAGCTCGCGTACCTTTTTAATTGGCGAACAGCCAAACGCTTGGGAGCTTCTCCACCCCCGCGCTAAGGTGAGCCGACATCGAGGTGCCGAACTGCGTCGTCGCTGTGGACGCTTGGACGCAACTAGCCTGTTATCCCCGGAGTAGCTTTTATCTGTTAATCTTTGGCCTTGTTCTAGCAAGCGTCTCGCTGCCGGTATTGCTCGACGTTGCTGAGCGCGATGCCCTTCACCCTGTCCCCGATGAGACATCTGTCACACCGGACGGATCGGGAACATGCTTTCAACATCATGCAACATCGGCAGCGAGACATTACCATCGGTTCACTAAGTTCTGCTTTCGCACCTGCGCGACATACCCGTCTTGCAGTCAGGCTGGCTTATGCCTTTACACGACCAACGCCGTTTCCATCGGCGCCTAGCCAACCTTATAAACCTCTCCATTACCTTTTGGGAGAGTTGTGCCCCACACAAACTGCCCACCAGACACTGTCCCTTTGCCGTTTGGCGGCAAAGGTGAGAACGCAACACGCTCAAGAGCGGTATTTCACTGGCGGATCCAGTCCGACCGGAATCAAACCTTCATATCCTCCCGCCTATGCTACGCATCAGCGCGTTGTGCTCAATATCAAGCTGCAGTGAAGCTTCCGGGGTCTTTTCGTCTAACCACAGGTAACCGGCATCTTCACCGGTACTGTATTTTCACCGGGCTCCTCGTTGAGACAGTCCCCCAGTCGTTACGCCTTTCGTGCGCTTCGGAACTTACCCGAAAAGGAATTGCGCTACTTTAACACGGTTATAGTTACCGCGGACATTGACGAGGGCTTGAGACCCAGAGCCGTACCGCTGCCGATGTTGCCAATCGCTCGGCGGCATGGCACGCGCGGGACAATGTCCCATGGGTACCATGTTCCGAAACGCCGGACAATATCGGCAACGGAACGACAAGAATCTTTGACCTTCTCGCATTGGTCAGGCGTCACCCCCTATACATCCTCTTGCGAGTTAGCAGGGAGCTGTGTTTTTGGTAAACAGTCGCCAGGGGTACTTTTGTTGCAGCCACTGCCATTGACAGCGGCAGGCCTTCTCGCGAACTTACGGCCGCTTTTTTGCCGAGTTCCTTAACGAGGACTCACCCGTTCGCCTTGGTGTACTCCACCAACCCACCTGTGTCGGTTTACGGTACGGTTGCACCATCGCTATACTTAGACACTTTTCTTGGAAGCGCGCTCGTGCCGGATTTACGCCGGATTGCTCCGCGTATTTGTGCGGCGCTTGGAGCCGGGCTTGACCCCCATCGGCGGATTTGCCTGCCGATGCTCCTGATGCTACAGACGGAAATCCAATAATCCGCCCGGCCTACTGCGCTCCGTCCTGCCATCGCGCGCGATAATGCAGTGCAGGAATATTAACCTGCTGTCCATCGCCTACGGATGTCTCCATCGGCTTAGGACCGACTAACCCGCAGATGATCATCATTGCTGCGGAAACCTCGGGTTTACGGCGTCAGCGGTTCTCACACTGATTGCGGTTACTTGTGCCAACATTCTCTCTTCGTATTCCTCCACCGCTCCTCACGGATGCGGCTTCACGGGCATACGAATGCTCTTCTACTGCCGTACCGCTCCCGAAATTGCCCGACGTTTCGGAGCACGGCACAGCTGGGACAATGTCCCCGCGAGACAGTGTCTCGCGTGCCGTGCTGTTGAACGAAAGCAACTTCGGGAGCGGTACGACCCGTAATTTCGGTACCATGCTTAGCCCCGATGAATCTTTGGCGCAGTATCTCTAGACGAGTGAGCTGTTACGCACTCTTTAAAGGATGGCTGCTTCTAAGCCAACCTCCTCGCTGTTTGAGAAATACCACCACCTTTTACACTTAGCATGGATTTAGGGACCTTAAGTGACGGTCTGGGCTGTTCCCCTCTTGCACGACGGAGCTTAGCCCCCGCCTGCTGACTCCCGGAATAATAATACGCGCATTCAGAGTTTGGTTGGTCTGCCTGGCTTTCGCCATTACAGACCATCCAGTAGCTTTACCTCGCGCATTATGTGATCCGAGGCTAGCCCGAAAGCTATTTCGAAGAGAACCAGCTATTACCAGGTTCGATTAGCTTTTCACTCCTTACCACAAGTCATCCGAGAGCGTTGCACGACTCACCGGTTCGGGCCTCCCCCCGATGTTACTCGGGGTTCACCCTGCTCATGGCAAGCTCACCTGGCTTCGGGTCTTTTGAATACTGCTTGCCCCGCTCCCGAAATTGCCCGACGTTTCGGAGCATGTCCCTGCCGATATTGCGTATCCGCAACATCGGCACATTGGGACTTTGCCTCAACGTAAAGCAACTTCGGAAGCGGGACCGCGCGCTCGTTCACACTCGGTTTCCCTTTGCCTTCGCGCCGCAAGGCGCTTAGACGAGCAGCATCCAAAAACTCGTTGGCTCATTCTTCAATAGGCACGTCGTCACCCACGGTCTTGCGACCGGAGCTCCGACTCCTTGTAAGCATATGGTTTCAGGTACTATTTCACCGCCCTCACCGGGCTACTTTTCACCTTTCCCTCACGGTACTTGTTCACTATCGGTGTTCGAACGTATTTAGCCTTGACGGACTAGTCCCGCCTGTTTCCTGCCCAGTCGCCGTACGGGGCAGTACTCAAGATTAATGATACGAGCACGAAACCGTTTTCGTGTACGGGGCTATCACCCTCTATGGCCCGCCTTTCCAGGACGGTTCTCCTAACGAAGATTCGTTCGTATTGGCTCGCGTCCCGGCTTGCGCCAGGACATTCATTATCTTACAACCCCAATCACGCCGCTTGATGTAATCGCATGAAGCAATTGGTTTGGGCTGATCCCTTTTCACTCGCCGCTACTAAGGGAATGGTCGTTCCGCCGCCGAAATTGCCTTTGCTCGGCAGCATGGCACTGTTGGGACAATGCCCATAGATACCGTGCTCCGAAACGCCGCGCAACTTCGGGAGCGGGACGGATTGTTTTCTGTTCCTCCGCTTACTGAAATGTTTTACTTCAGCGGGTACGCGCCGTCCCAGTGCCGAAATTGCTACCGGCCTTTTGGCAACCAGTCCCTGCCGACATTGCATTTCTGCAACATCGGCACGGAACGTGGTGTCAAAGACAGGTATCAACATCGGCACCGGGACGGCGGTTTTGCTCAACGCAAAACCGGGTTTCCCCATTCGGACATCCCCGGATCAAAGGTTGCTCGCCACCTCCCCGAGGCGTATCGCCGGCACGCCACGTCCTTCATCGCCGTTCGAACCCTAGGCATCCACCATATGCTCTTATTTCTCACCCAGTATATCAACTTCGACTACCCGCTTCCGATGTTGCCTTTTCGCTCGGCGGCATGGCACATTGGGGACAATGCCCCATGGGACAGTGCTCCGAAACGCCGCGCAACTTCGGTAGCGGGACATTCAATTTTCAAGTTGCCGTCGCTTACCTCCCGTCCGATATCCCACGCTCTGCGGGACACGAGGACGATGGACAAACCTTTCCGCATCCAAAGAAACGAAAACCGCGTAGGTACGCGGCTCGCTTGACGTAACCAAAATAGGGCCACGCGCTATACCATCCCGAGAGCCGCTTTTCCGTTAAAATGTGTATATATCACCATGGGTTAACGACAGTATATAGGAGGATAGGATAGTGTCAAGAGAGTGGCGGGTACTGCTCCCGATGTTGCTTGAAGTTGCTGTGCACGGCACCCTGCGCCGTGTCCCATCAGGACAACAGAATAGGTGCCGTGCTTTTCAACAGCGGACAATTTCGGCAGCGGGACGTTACCTTCTCAACTCACTACGCATGCGCTCCAAAAACGCGCTCGCGGTTTCCTTGCCGCCAAGCCCAAATGCGAGGCCGAATGCGATGGCGAGCGCCGCGACCAGTCCCGTAACCAGCGTTTGCACCAACGCGGTCGCAATACCGAGTTGGGGCAGGATAGCGAAGAAAGCAAATATCCATATTGCCCACCGTGCCGTTACGCCGACCAGCGATCCGCGATATCCCGCCGCTTCCACCGATCCGCGCACGGCTCGCTCTACGACATCGGCAACGAGTGCGGCAATGACGAGGATGAGCGCCGCGACAACGACATTGGGGACATAGAGCAGGATGTCCTTGAGGAAATCGGACACTGCCGTGAGGCCGAGGATATTGACCGATGCCAAAAGAAACGAAATGACTAACGACCACTTCACGAGCCAACCGACAAATGCGCCGGTATTCAGCCTCCATCCTGCGCGCTCTACCGCGTGTCCGATATCGAGCTTATGCAGGAGCGTATCTACGCGCAATGCGCGCACGATCTGTTCAACCGCCTTGCCGAGAGCCACGGCCACCACCCATCCGACGAGAAATACTACGAGTGCGCCAATAAGCAAGGGTATAAAACTTGCGAGCGAAATCCACACCTCTTGCAGGGACGCGACAATGACATCACCCCATGTTTGTAAAATCATATAATGAAAGACGTTTAGAGTATAAAGATGGTTTCGTTCTGCAATCTCCATCGACCGCGAAAGATTGCATTTTCACGCCAAGAATGCTATTTATTATACGCTATACCTATCAGTGATAACAGGTCACTTATCCACATGCTTGCATACACGGATCTGAAAAAAGGTACCGCGTTCATCTGGAATGACAAGCCCTACGAAGTGCTGGAATCCAGCTTTTCGCGCATGCAGCAACGCAAGGCTGTCGTGAGCGCGAAAATCAGGGATCTGACGACCGGCAAGATTCTGGAGACAAGTTTTCAGCCGAGCAATCAATTCCAGGAAGCGGATATAGAAAAGCGTACGCTGAATTTTTTGTATTACCATCGCGGGGAATATGTTTTCTCCAATCCCGCCAATCCTAAGGAGCGTTTTGTTCTGGATGAGGAAGCGGTCGGGCAGAATAAGCAGTGGCTGAAAAAAGAAACGTCGGTGACGGCTTTGTTTTTCGGCGAAAAATTGCTGACATTCACCGTGCCCGTCAAGATGGATTTGAAAGTGACGGAGACGCCGCCGGGCGTGCAGGGCGACCGCGCGCAAGGAGGTACCAAAGCCGCAACACTGGAGACGGGAGCCGTTATTCAAGTGCCGCTTTTCATCAATCAGGACGATATTGTCCGCGTGAACACGGAAACGAGCGAATACGCCGAGCGCATGGAAAAGGCTGGCTAGCTGGTAGGAAAGTGGGCGGTAGGATGTAGATTATGCTCGTTTACCGCCTACATCCTGCAGTCCTACTTCCTAGAACTTGATTGCATCGCCGGGCTGAATAACTTTCTTCTCCGCGGATGTTGCAGGGGCCTCCGCAGTCGGGGGCTTTTTGTCTTCCCCCTTTTTTGACTGTCCGTGCAAGGCGGCTTCAAGGATTTTTCGCAAGTCAGCTATATTGACTTCGGGCGCGGGGCCGGATTGCCTTCGCGGGGCAGACGCGCTCTCTTCGGGGCGCGGCGGGCTTTTGGGCATTTCACGCGGTTTTAATTGTGAGAGCGAAAGGGGCTGTGCCGTTTGGGTCGGGAGACGCACGACGGGGGCCGAACGGATGCTGTGGTTGCCTGGGGGCGTTGGCGGTCGTGTCGGAACACGAAAAGCGGGCCTGCGCGGCTGGGGCGAGTAGGGGCGTGGTGCTGTGGGTGGTGGTCCATGCGTCTGCGGAGCGGTCATTATAGACACCCGCTCCATCCTCCTTGGCATCGCCGCACGCGCAGGCGCGCCGGGCGTGGGCGCGAATTCTATGCCCAAATCGCTCAGCGTATCGCCAAAGCGCTGGCGGCCCAGTTGCGGCATGCGATCAGGCAGAGGAATAAGCGTGCCGTCTTCAATTTTGCGCAGGCACTGGAGGCAGTATGCGGGCCGCTTGCCGTCCGGCTTGAATGGCACCGTGGTCTGCTTGCCGCAATTGGAGCATACGGTTTCAAACATTTTCCCTTTGTCCGGGTCGGATCCCCCTCCCATGCTTCCGCCGCCCCCGCCCGTCGGCGCTCCTTCCTCTCCGCCGCTGCTCCAGCGCATAATCCGCGACTCCACTTCCTCGCGGGGCCGCGAGTACAATACACGGGAGTTTTTTATAATTTCTTCGCGTCCCGCTAAATCAGAGGTATAGTCCATCGGCGGGAGCGTTGCCGCGGAAAACGGGCGCGATGTCAGGCCATTGACCATGATCTTCAGGTAAATGCTGTGGTTTGGGAGATTGACCAGATCCTGGGGCGTAAATTCCGGATCAAATTCTTTTTCCAAATATTCGGCATCATCCGCGCCTACCCGGAATACCAGCATGCTTCCCACATTGCCGAATATCGCGTCGCGCACTTTGGTGGAGGTGTCCGTCACGAGCTGGCCGATGTATTGATGCGCAACGATGAGGTTGAGGCGGTATTTGCGCGCCTCGGACAGGATGCTTGCAAACGAATCTGTGGCGAAGTTTTGGAACTCGTCCACATACATATAAAAATCCCGCCGGTCCTCCTCGGGAATGCGCACGCGCTCCATGGCAGCGAGTTGAATCTTGGTAATGATCATGGCGCCGAGAAGCGCGGAGTTATCCTCGCCGATCCTGCCCTTGGATACATTGACGAGGAGTATTTTCCCCTCATTCATTATTTGCGGAATGTTGAGCGTCGAGCGGGGCTGGCCCACGATATTGCGAATAAACGATGTATTTAAAAACTGCCCCACTTTATTCTGAATTGGCACGATTGCCTCATTTCTGAACTGATCGCGCCATGTTTCGTATTCGTGTATCCAGAATGAGCGCACCACGGGGTCTTTTACATTGGCGATTATTTTCTCGCGATACTCTTTGTCCACCAATATGCGGGGGATACCGAGAAGCGTCGTTCCCGGCGTATCTAAAAGCGCCAGAATACAGTTCTGGAGGATGTATTCCATGCGCGCAGACCACACATTGGCCCAGATTTTCGTAAAAATGCCGAGCAGGTCGGATACGACGAGGTGCTTATACTTGGTATCAAGTATGTCCAAGACATTGAAGCCAATGGGGTAATCCACATCCACGGGATTGAAGTAGATGATGTCATTCATCCGGTTCTTTGGGATTTGGGCCAGCACTTCTTCCACGAATTCGCCGTGCGGGTCAATGATGCCCACGCCATGTCCCGCTCGAATGTCCTGCAAAGCCATATTTTTCAAGAGAACGGTCTTTCCCACCCCGGTCTTGCCGATCACATACATGTGCTGGCGGCGGTCGTGCTTTTTTATGCCGAAGATCTTGTTTGATCCCCGGAAATTGGTGCGCGCTAAAAAGGTCGTCTTTTGGTCATTGGACACTGCCATGCTATTATTATACCACGAGCGTCAAACTATGCATCATGGGCGCAATGAGGATTTAAAGATGCGAGGCCGATGCGCTCCAAGACGAATAATCTGCACCGGAGAAATGGTCTGCTTACGCATGTGCGCCCTAATATCTGCCGCGAGAGCTTTTTGATCATATCCCAGACAGACACTATCGGGCTGATACCATCTAATGATGCCGTATGTCCCCTGCACTTTGTCGCCGAGCACGACGCGGTCGGCAAGACCGGATGCGCGAATCGCGCGGACACGCGCTTTTTCATTCAAGCGCGGGGTCTTGTTTTTGAGCAAACGCACAGCCGCATCCCGCGCGACCACGACAATGAGCTCTCTGCCGCGTTTTTTCGCAGAAGCCAAAAATGCCCGATGCCCCGCATGAAGCCCATCAAAAACCCCGAACAGCATTACCCGCCGACTTCTTTCGTGCTTTTTATCCATAGCCCCTCTCACCCAACATATGGTATCGCGCTCCCTGCCTACATACTAAACTATCAGACGGCCGTCTCATAGTTTAGTATGTTTGTTTCAATGTGCCGCCACTGCTTACCGCAAAAATCTGCACATATGGCAACAGGGAGTACTCTTTCAGATCTCTCACAAACTCGGCAGGAATGCTCCGTTTTCCTATCCATACGCTCTGCTGAACTTTTTCAAACCCAAGCGAGTGCAGGGCATCGCGTAGCCACTGCCGCTTCCTCCGCTCTTTTTCCGGCACATCAAAAGCAATAATCACGATCGTCTTATTCCCTTCCTGCGTATAGTGAGGCGGGGGTAGCGCGACCGACCCAACGCTTTTCTCTTTTATTCTTGCAAGCCGCCGCGCCCCCGAGGGCGTGATATGCCACAGCGCGCCCTTTCGTTTTTCTCTTTGCGCAATGAATCCGCCACGCTTCAGCTTATTCAAAAGCGCGTGGAATGCTTGCCGCGTGCGATACTGCTGGGCCCAATTTGTCTTAAATCCTTGCACAGGACGACGCGCTCGCTGATATGATGTAGCGCGGTCGGTCGCAAAAATCTCAAAGAGATGCACCGCGACTTCCGCCTGCATCTGTAAAACCTCAAGAATCCTTTCCGTTATCGTACCCATATCCTCGTCATAATACTAAACCATCTGACGGCCGTCAAAAGGTTTAGTGCGGAGTATGCGACATCCCCACTCGTTTATGCGACTTCTGCATTGTAACAGGATTCGCAATAGATGATTTCTTTACGGTCGGAAGCGTAGCTTGTCTCAAATGCGGCGCCGCACGGCGTGTCTCCGTGGGCGTGCTGTGCCTGATTTTGGTAGGTGTTGCCTGTATTTCCCACTCCCGCGCATTGGCATGTGCGGGTATAAAAGCGCGGAGCATTGCGCAGGCGATTTCGCGCCATATGGCGGCAATCATGACAGCGGCGCGGGAGCGGAATCCCCATAGTGCGCAAAAACTCCAATTCCATCTGGATGATGCGGTACGCTTTGCCGCACGACGCGCACACAATGATTTCCTTGATGATCGAGTCCGCCGTATCGCCGATTTTATCGGGCAGGTCTTCGGCTCGCATAGTTACCGTATACGCGCGCGTTTCCGCATCGCGCCATCCATATCCCCGTGCGATCGCTTCCTCTTTCGCCAAAGGGAACAAATCATGCGCAAGCGTCTCATTATATTTAAACGGAGAGAATTCGGGAGGAAAAAACTCGCCGTATCGGTATATATGCCCCATGGCGTCGGTATACGGCAGGGCATTCATATGAGCGATAATTTTTTCGCGTAAAGCGAAATATTCTTCCCGCGTGTATTGCTTGTTGAAGATACAGTATGACTTATTGCGCAGGCCCACACAGCCGAAAAGATTGGATGAGGAGGGGCATTTTGCGCAGTATTCCGCGTCCTGGATTGCCGGCCAGGAGTTAAAAGAAAATTTCACATTACGGCATCCCATCCATATATCCTCGGTCTCGTAGAGAAGCTCGCATTTTTCACCGCAGGTGGATGCGTCATATGCGTCCTGTATGCCCAGCACCGTGTTCTGCCCGTATGCGACGTTTTCCAGCTCAGTGGCATTGAAGCAATATTTGGCATTTTTCGAAAGCGCGATCCATTCGCCGGTGACATTGGTATTATGCCAGCTTAGCATGTACTTGCGCGGATACGATTGCCATATCTCATACGCGCGCTGTTTGGCGGCTTCAAGCGCCTTATGCGAGCCGCCCTGGAGGATGCGCCCAAGTTCGGCAGCGTATCCCTCCGGGGTATACGGCTGATTGAAAATATAGTACTGCTTATTTCGCAGATTTGCGCATCCGAAGCAGTTGCTGCACCCGGTGCAGTCGCGCGAGAGCCATACATCAGCGCACTTCTCGCAGGTGATGGAAAAGAATGTCTTGTAGCAGTCGCGTACTGCCATACCGTCATAGCAGAGTTCGGCATTCGTCGTGCTTGAAACATCAAAACAATTTTTCTGATTTACCACATCCACAAGGTACGCGGAGTCCTCGGCATGGCCGAGATTAAAGCAAAGATAGCAGTTCTTCAGATCAATCGCGTTATTGCAGTAATCGGAATGTACCGCAGTGGAAATATTACGGCTTGGCCACGGAACCGTATAGAAAAGCTCACGGAATTGTTCGAAGAACGGACGCGAAAAGTCATAGTCGCGGCCGTAACTCATGGGATCCCACGCATCGGACCACCAGTAATCTTTGTTGTATATTTTTGCAGAAACCTGCGGAGGAATTTCGGAGAAAATCTCTTGCCCTGTTGCATCATCTTTCCGGCGGAAGAGCAGACGCTCATTGCGAAACATCATGCGCCGTACCATGCGGCACTCGGGGCACCATGTGGGAGGCGGTACTGCCATTTTTTCGTAAAACGCGAAATCGTCCGGCTCGATAGCGAACGGATTTCTGCAATTTTGGCATTTTCTGGTTTCTGCGTTCATGGGCTTTACTATAGAGGTTTAACCTCTATAGTAAAGAAGGGCTTAAATAAGTGGCTCGGGCGGGGCGTCGGGCTGGGGCGCGGATGAGACGGCGGCTAGGGGTGCGGAAAGGGGTATGCCGTCTGCGGGCGATGACGGCTTTCTGAAGAGTACGGCGTCTTGCTCTTCCTTCAGCATATGCTTCACGTCCTCGGCCCGCATAGCGTACTTTTGACGCGATACTTCCCGTATCCTCTGCTTGAATGACTCGTGCGGCGGAGGAAAAATTTTGAGCGTCTCCGCGGAAAACGGATCATACGTTTCGCCGTCAATCGTCTCTTTTATATAAAACTCCTGCATGCCGAGGTTGATCATATCTTTTGCTTTGAAGAGTGGCGTCATCTCTGCCTCCATTTTCGCCGCATCATCGCCGCCTACGCGGAAGATGATGATATTGGCAACATTACCAAGCACGGTGTCCAGCACTTCGGGCAGAAGTTGCGCGGTGTACTGGTGAGCCACCGTCAGATTGATGCCGTATTTGCGCGCCTCGCTGAAGAGATTGACAAAGGAGCCGGTAACGAGGTTATGGAACTCATCGGCGTACAAATAAAAATCATGGCGAGCATCTTCGGGTATTTCCGCTCGCGCCATGCCCGCCTGTTTTATTTTGGTAATGAACATGGAGCCGAAAAAACTGGAGTTCTCCTCGCCGATCTTGCCCTTGGACAGATTGATAAGCAGAATCTTTTTGCTGTTCGTCAGTTCCTCGAAATTGATTTTGTTTTCTTTTTGCGCGAAGATGTTGCGCAGGGCGGGCATGGAAAGAAACTGGCCCAATTTGTTGACCAACGGGATAATGGCATCGGTGTCAAATTTCTCCGACCAGTCGGCAAATTCCACCGCGAAAAAGCGCTTTACCATGTCGTCGGTGATGTACTCAATCACTTTTTGGCGGTACGGGCGGTCGGTCAGCATAGAAATCATGCCGCGCATAGTGGCATCGGGATAATCGAGGAGTGCTAACGTGGTAAAACGGAACACATGCTCAAGCCGCGGCGTCCAATTGGCGCCGAATTGCTTTTCCATGACTTCAATGAGGCCCTGCGCCATCTGGTGCTTGAGTTCGGGCGGCACTTTTTGCAAGGGATTGAAGGATACGGGCCATTCCGCATCAGACGGATCAATGATGATCACGTCGTCTATGCGGTCCTCGGGGATAAAATCCAAAATCGCCTCAATCACATCGCCGTGAGGATCAATAAAGCACAGGCCGTGCCCATATTCAACGTCCTGGCGCACGAGGAGTTCCAGGAGCTTTGACTTCCCTACCCCGGATTTGCCGACAATATACAAATGCCGCCTGCGGTCTTTGCGCTTGATGCCGAAAATGTATTTTTTGGATTCCAAAGGCGCTTCGTAGTTGGTGCGCCCGATAAAGGATACCTCGCGCGGATCCACATGCTGATACACCGGCAATTCCGGCGGCGGCGGTCCGTATTTGGAAATATGGATTCTCCCTTCACGCGCCATGCGGCTATGGTAGCACAAACGTCTCCGCTATGGTATAATTCCGGAACTATCACCACAACCTATTTTTTATGACGGAAATTATTACGGCGTTTTTCGAAATCGTGATCTGGACATTCGTGCCGGCGGAGGCATGCCTCGCGCTCTACCGCATGTATGCCCTGTCCGACGAGGGGGAGAAAAATGAGCACTCACTCTCCATCCGCGCAGGGTTCTGGGGCGGGATCATTCTTTTCCTTATCGTCTTTGTCGCCCAAGTGGGAAGGTTTGTAAGTATAGGATTTCCGGATGCGGGCGTGTACCAGGGATTCAATACATCCCTTGCGCTCGTCGGGGCCATTGTGGTGTTCTCGCTGATGTCCAACAAGCGGGACATGCCGGTAAAGTATCGCGGATGGATGGTGCTGTGCCTCACCGCGCTGGCGCTGTGGACGTTCTTTCACTATCTCTTTATCCATACGGCCAACGAATACATTCTGTCGCTGGCGCTCGGCATTGCACTCGGCCTGTTCGCCCACCGGATGCTGAATCCGACAAAGCGCTTCTTCTGACGACGGGAGAGACCAATAAAAACCCCGATGTCATGTCGGGGTTTTTATTCTATGCCGGGAAGATTTTCGTCTTCTCCGGTTTCTCCATAAATCGGGAGCGTGGCGGGCGGGCCTACGCGCCGCGCGTCTGTGCGCTTGATCAGGGGGCCGGTCAGCACGGCCGCGGTCGGCGGATGAAAGAGAGTCGCCAGCTCGTCAGTGGCGAGCACGACATTCATCATCTTCCACGGCTTGAATCCCCAATGGAAAAGCTTCATTTTGAGCAAGGCCTCCAGGAGCATGTCCGGATACATCGTGCGCGAGCGGTATTTATGATACAGCCACTCCCGCCGATCCGCGGCGCGGTGTTTGGGGAAAATATACGGCGCGTACCAAATTTTTGCGAGCGTCCACGCGTATACGTTGTGCTTGAATTTGTTGAAGGACTCGGTGGATGCCTGATTCATGGCCATGAAGATTGAACGGCGGCCAAAGCTATTATTGAAAATGTCGCGGGGCGACACGTACATATACCGGATGACCGTGTCAAAGGCGGGCTTGCCGACTTTACGGTCAATTGCTTTCATGGCCTCTACCTGCCCAGGACTCGGGATGGAGTACATAGGAAAGCCAGTTTCCGGATCAAGAATCGGCTTTCCATCCGGGCCGCGGACAAAGCGGCCGGTCTCGCGGATTTTGCTGATTTCGTCGTCCCCTTCTTTCTTGAACGCGGTGATAAAGGCGTCTACCTTGGGACGAAACAGGATCTGCATCCACAGATGCTCGCGCGGATCTATGCTGACCAGCGTCTCAAGCAGAGGCCCTATGGTATCCACTTCTTTTTCTTCGGCCGGAGCTTCAAAATCAATGTAGGTCTTGATGGGGTAGACCGGCTCACGATCGAACAAAAGCTCGTTGCCGAACATGCGGTATCCTTTTTCATACAGCTCGCGCGCGGTCGCGGGCAGGCGGTTGATATAATCCTCTTCCACCTCGGTGAATGCTACATCCGGATACATTGCGTAGAAAAGCGACGTGATGTGCTTCTTGCGTACGACGGGGATGAAGAGATAGAAATGCACCTCGCCGCCGAAACTTACGGCCTCAAATGAAAACCATAAGGGTACCTCCCCGTCCCAATAACTTTCTTCGAGGTCGGATGCGGAATTCTTGAGCGCATGGATGCCCACGAACACCTGCTCCATGGCGCGCGGCGTCTGGGTAAACTCGCGCGGAATATGCATCTCCAGCATCGTCCACGGATTGGTAACTTTTTTGTAATATTCCTGTATATAGGTCTGCCACATCTGAAACGCGAACGTAAGCAAAGCCAAAAACACCCACAGCCACCAGGCAGCTAAAAACCAATCAAGGGAGAATTGTACGGGGTACGGGAGAGCAAGCGGATAAAGGAACGGGATGTATGGCACGATAGAAAACGATTATACCAGGGTATATTTTCCGTCGTCGGTGCGGCGGAAGAGATCGCGGTCCTGAAGGTTCAGGAGAATGGTCTGGGGCTTGACCAACCTCTTACTTGCAGCAAGCTGTACGACTTCGTGGCGCGCGAGCGGACGGCTGGATTCTTTGAACAGAGCTACCAATACATCGCGCACGGTTCCCGGCTCATATCCCCACTCACGCAGAGCATAGAGGCCGCGGCCTACGAGCACAAACCGATCGTCTTTAATCAGCTCATTGTGCACGGTTTGCGGATGCGCATTCTTGCGCGTGTGCCATCCCACGCGGTCAATGCCTGTGGCGACATCCCGAAAGTGCATTGGCGTTCCTTTCTTGGCAAGTACGGTGTATGCCTTGTCCCTAATGCCTCGCGGGGAAATTGTCGCCCATGTCACGAGTCCATACTCGCCGTACGGATTCTGGCGGATGAAGCGGGAAGCGCGAAGAAACGATTCGGCGGTTGCAGAATCAATCGCGTCCGATGGGACGCCATCGCCGCTCATAAGCATTTCATAGACGGTTTCCTTGGCGACGGGACGGCTTTTCTCGTCAAGACGTTTGACTACGCGGGCCAGCACGTGTTCGCTTTTTTCCGCGGCTCCGGCATCCAATGTCCAACGCGCATGATACGCGTCGGTCTCGGGGAGAAAAGAAAATCGGGGCGCGGTATGCAGGAGAAAACGAAGATGTCGATGAAAACGGCCGGTGGCAATGGTTTCAAAAAAATGCTGTTCGCTCATGACCGAGCCGTGCGCGGCCAAGGTTATTTCAAGGGGCTGGAAAAAATCGTGATACTCACGGCCGGTTTCCGCCCGGAGCCGCCGCAGGGCATCCGCCTCGATCTGGCGCACGCGTTCGCGGGTGATGTGATAACTGTCGCCGATGTCTTCCAGAGTCTCGCGCACACCTCCTTTCAAGCCGAATCGGCGCTCTAAAACCTCCCGCATGCGCTTGGCGGGAAGTCGCTGCAATGCGTTTTTGGCCGCTTGTATTGGCGTTGTAGGAAGTGAGATGTTCATAAAAAGTTACACGCGTCTCATACGCAATGGATGATCATCAAATAGCATATCACCTCTTTTTCGTCAAGTCCTCCCACAAAACAAGGAGCGGGCTGGCGACAAAAATGGAGGAATAGGTGCCCATCGTGATGCCGATGATGAGCGCCAATGTAAAGTCCCGCGTTGATGCGCCGCCGAGGAAGAAAACAATGGCCAGCACAAGCAGAACGGTACATGAGGTCAACACTGACCGCACAAAGGTCTCGTTGATGCTCCGATTTACGGTTTCGGCGTACGACTCTCCCTTTCGCAATTTTCGGAGGTTCTCGCGGATGCGGTCGAACACGACAATAGTATCATGCACCGAAAAGCCGAGGATAGTCAAGAGGGCGGTTATGAACAGCACGTCGATTTCCGTCCCCCAAAAATGACCGAACGCGGCGAACGCTCCTGCGGGAACCGCAAGGTCATGCACAAGGGCGACAATGGTGACCGCGCCGTATTTCCATGACGCAACCGGCTTTGAAATGCGGCGAAATGCCCATGCGACGTAGAGTACGATCACGGCGATCGTAAGCGCAATGGCCCACAGCGCGCGCGCGCGCAATTCCGCCCCGATCGTAGGGCCGATCGCGTCAAATCTTTTTTCGGCAATCCCCTTGTCGTTGCCAGGCATGGCTTTGAGGGCCTGCAAAATCTCTTGATGCATCTGCTCGTCCACATGCCGGAAGCGCAGAATGACGCCTGCATTACCGGTGGGTTGGAGTATGATCGTCCCAATGTCCAGGGGATCAAGCGCCGCACGGATTTCCTCGATGGCAGGGCGATCGCCGGAAAATTCAGCTTCCATAAAAGACCCGCCGGTAAAATCAATGCCTGGTCGTAATCCCCACAACACTAACACCGCGATGCTCACGATGACGAGTACGCCGGAGAAGCCGAGGAACAGATGTTTGTAGCGGATGACATTCATATGATGACCGTATAGTTACCGCGCGCCAGCCAGGCCGCTTAGAAATAACGCGCGCATGTGCTGAAGTCGGCGCGTCAGCACGGCAAGGAGAAGCGTGCGCGTTACGCTGATCGCCGAAAACATGGACACCAGAATGCCGATGCCGAGCGTGAGCGCAAATCCCTGCACCACGCTTGTACCCAGCCAGTAGAGGATGAGGGAGGTGAGGATGCTGGATACATTGGAATCGCGGATGGACGTCCACGCGCGGGCAAATCCTTCGCGAATCGCTTCTTCCAGTCCCCTGCCTTGGCGCAACTCCTCCTTCATTCTTTCAAAGATAAGAATATTGGCGTCCACGGCCATGCCAATGGACAGAATCAAACCCGCAATACCCGCGATCGTAAGTGTCACCGGAATCAATTTGAAAATGGCGAGGGTAATGGCGACGTAGAGCAGAAGGGCAAGCACGGCAATCACGCCCGGCAAGCGGTACCACAGGATCATGAATGCCGCGACCGCGAAAAATCCGATGACGCCTGCCCTCACACTCCGATTGAGAGAATCCCTTCCCAAGCTCGCCTCCACGGATTGCTGGGACATCAGGGAAATGGGCACAGGCAATGCACCGGCATTGAGCCGTCCGGCAAAGTCCCTAGCTTCCTCCGGAGTAAAATTGCCGGTAATCTGCGCCCTACCCCCATCAATAGCTTCATTCACGACAGGTATGGAGATTGGCGCTCCATCAAGATATATTGCGAGCCGTTTTCCGATATTGTTCTTCGTGATCTCCGCAAATATTTTTCCGCCCTCATCCGTCAGTTCAAGAGACACGAGTGGCTGAAACGTCGTGGGTTCAAAATCTATGTCCGCTCGCTTGATAAAGCGTCCGGTAAGAGCCGTTGGCACAAACATCGGATCTTCATCCATCCGCTCCCCCTTCTTTTGGGCTTCCGCGATCGCGGTCTGCGTTTCTAACGGACGCTCTTCGCGGAATTCCAAATACGGCGTCTCGCCGATAAGCGCGATCGCGGCACTCGTATCGCGCACGCCCGCAAGCTCCACGATCAGGCGCATGTCATCCCTGCTTTTCTCGATCTGGACTACGGGCTCTGCCACGCCGAACAAGTTGACACGCCGCTCGATTACGTCGCGCAGCGCTTCCATCGCGGCATCGCGTTCTTCAGCAGACACCGCGTTTGTATCAGCCCGATACACCAAGTGCGTCCCGCCCTGAATATCCAGACCCAGGCGATATGGAAATTTTGATTCTATCACTGACACCAGAGAAGACATCGGCGCGCCGATAGTGTCTGGTAGGAGCCGCGCTATATAATGTGGCGCATCAAAAATGGCAAGCAGTATGCCGAATACAAAAAAACCGGCCGCAATCCATCGAGCCGTACAAGTGCGGATCCGCCGTTCCCCGCCTCCGAGCGCCATAGTTTCCCTACGCTACCACGCGGTGTGCGATTACACAAGATTATTGAGCCAGCGTTAAGGAATTTAATGCATCACGGAAACGATAATGCGGTTTTATCTCTCAACCAAGGCAATCTTTTTCGCTATCCGCTCCAATCTCTCTTCCTGATCATTGCGACAATACCCGCCACAAAGCCGGGTACGAGACGGGTTTAATATCTCATCCCCAGTCGATCTCCTTTTTCAAAGACCGCCTGATTGCTCCCTCTTCTGAATCCCGAAGTGCTTTCGGAACTCGGATATTGGAGGAGTTTTGGTGGAGTTATGGGAGGAGCGGGCGGGTGGGTGGCCAGCCCAGGAGGGGGAAAATGGAGATGTTTTCTCCCGCTCCCCCGCCTATGGTGCCGCCACGTTGGGGGCCGAGTATGCATTGCTTGGTTGCGTTGAAAGCAAGGCCGCCGGAGTCGCCGTAGAACGTGGCGACATGGCTTGCCATGTACGGATGGAGATTGAATGTATCCGTGACGTAGGAAAATATCGGACTTTTGTATGACGATGTCTGATCCTGGCTAAGCACGGTTTCAATGCCCTTGATGTCGGCGTATGCGACGGCCTTGCCGTCTGATTTGGAAAGATATGACTGGTTGAGAAAATTGGACGGATAGCCGAAATGGTACAGCACATCTCCGATCATGTCGGGATCGGTGCAGATGGGATAGGGAACCGCAGGATACGCGTCGGGGAAAACCTCTTTTGCCTCCGGATATTCAGCAAGCGGCGGCAGGGTAATAATCGCTATATCAATCCCCTCTTCATCGTGGCGCTTGCGGATGAGGGCACGGTCTTCGCGGATGGCACCGGTGAAATAACGCGAGGGCGCGCGGTCTTTGGGGAAAATAACGGTGCATGAGTCGGTACCGGATGCCATGAGAAGGTGCGCTACCGTTACGATGGAAATGCCGCTCGTCTGGGAATCGGACAAAACAAAGCCGGAGCCGACATACTTTCCTTTGCGGTCTTCGCTGGGACATTCTATTTTTACGACCGATGAAAAGATGGCGTCAAGGTCAAGCGGCGGCAAAACTGGCTTGGGTGGCGCTACCGGCGCTGGCGCGGGTGAAGACGAGGCCGTGGCGTTGAGCGCAGTGGCGGAAGCATGATTGCCAACGGGCGCCGGAAGCGGCGGCAATGGGGCAATGGGCGCTATGAGTGAGGGTAGCGGTAGCGTGGGCGTAGCTTCTTTCCTTGTCTGTTTTTTGGATTCCGAAGATCTGATTTTCGGAGGTGACACCTCCGAATCAAAAGTGGCCGCGGTGGGTGTCGTCGTTGCGGATGAAACGGCGATTCGCGACACTTCCTGCGCCATGGGTACTATGTATAACGGCAAAATCGAAATGCCCGTCCATCCATTGATGAACGCGGCGAGTGCGACAAAAAATCCCATGATAATGTCTCTCATAGTGAGCATATCTCACAACCTCATATCCTTCGATTTCGCTACGGAAGAGGGTCGTGAGATATGCTCTGATGCTATCACTGGTTATGAAAAAACAAAATACCGATCCTACGCATGTCGGAGCGGTATTTCGTCCCCAGGTGCGTTACTCCTAAAATATGCCCAGCAGAGTCCCGAAGAGTTTAAAAAACGGCGCGGCGCTAGAAGGCAGAGAGGGCGGGGGCAGAGTGCCGCCATCGGGGGGAGGAGGCGGCGGTTGAGACGAATCAAATGAACCAGACGGAGGCGGAGTAAATGATCCTTCCGGCCGATGAAATGCTGCATCTGGAGGAGGCATGAACGATCCTGCTGGAGGATGGAGAAGTCCTTCGGGTGGGAATTCACCCATTCCCTGCGGTGGCCGGAATGATCCACCATCGGGCCGCGGAAATCCCCCGGGCGGCGGGAACGCGCCTGGATTCTCGTGGTCTGTAGCGCCGGGGTCTCGATCCGGAGAAAAAGGAAATTGTCCGCGTTCGCCCTCCGGAGGAAATGCGTCGGGTCTTCCCGGAAACTTGTCGGGACGCCCAGGAAATTCACCCTGAAATCCTCTTTGGCCATCTTGTTCCTTTCTGTCCGACGGGCCTCCGCCAAAACACTCGTCCCGATGATCGGTGCAGTACTTGATACACTCGGCTGGAGACGCGCATCCGCCGGGGCCCGCAAATGAGGTACCGCCGCCTTCCCCTGATCCGCCAAACGGCTGTGATCCTTCTCGGTGGACGCTCCCTTCCTGGCCTCCGAGAAAATTCTTTCCGCGAAACTGCTCTTCTAGAGCCCGAAACTCTTCAAACCGCCGGCCGGCATCCCGTTCAAATTTCTGGAAATCCTCGAATCCATCTGAACCGAATTCACCCGATCCGCCGCGCACTTCAAACCGCCGTTCAGAAAACTGCTTGAGCATCTCGCGAGCTTGCGCCAGCGGGACCCCGCCATGGGTCGCGCCAAACGCGACGCACTCCTCCACGTGTGAAGGATCGGTGCAGTAGGCGCGGCATTCGTCATCGCTCTTGCACCCGCCCGGACCCCCGGATGTCCGCACCACTTCCCCTATTTTCGATCCCGCCTCAAAATGCTGTTCCTCCTCTTTTGAAATCAGTCCCTTCTCTCTTGCAAAGCTGAAGCACTCTTCGCGGTGCGCCGCGTCCTCGCAGTAGGTGCGACACTGTACACCCCTGCACCCACCCGGGCCGCCCTCGCGCGATGCCTGGGTAAATTTCCTCGCGCGTGCCAATTCTTCCTTGGGGATAAGCCCCTCGCGCTCGGCAAATTCAAAACAGGATGCTTCGTTGCCGGGCGCATTGCAGAAATCGCGGCATTGCTCCCCGCGGCACCCGCCGGGACCCTCCTTGCCCGCGAATTTACGCGCTCGCGCCGCCTCCTCCGGCGTCATAAAGCCGTTTTTTTCGCCGAAATCTATGCACTCCTGCTGATGCGCCGAATCGTCGCAATATGCGCGACATTCAGCAGTCCCCTTGCATCCCCCCGGACCTCTGCCTGCGGTCTTTTTAATAATCTTTGCCTGTTCTTTACCCACAAAACCATGCTCCTCGGCAAACGAAACGCATTCGGTGATGTGCGCAGGATCTTCGCAGTATTGGCGGCACGCATCTTCGCCCTGGCATCCGCCAGGGCCGGCGTTCTCTCTGCCGAATTTTTCTTTGAACTCGCGAATCAGCGCAGCTTCATCTTTTGGTATAAGGCCGTTTGCTACCGCAAACTCAAAACATGCATCCTTGTTCGCCGGATTATGGCAGTATTCCTCGCACGCCCGGCCGAGGCATCCGCCGGGGCCAGGTTTTTTGGCGCGTGCGGCATCTTCGGGCGACATAAACCCTTTCTGCACCGCATAGTCAACGCATTCGTCTTGATGCGCAGAATCTTCGCAGTATGCATGGCAGGCATCACCGCCGCGGCATCCGCCGGGGCCGCCTTCCTCTTGCACGGCCTTCGCTTTTGCCGCAGATTTCTGATCCGCCAAGCCGAACTTTTGGGCAAATACGAGACACGCGTCTCCATGCGCGGCATCATCGCAGTATGTTCTGCACGCCGCACGATCCCCGCATCCGCCTAAATCCGCAATGGGATATTCTATATCAAAAATCGAAGCGCCGTACGCGGCACCCGCGCCCCCCATCAGCAACGCCGCAAGCAGTGAAAAGACCGAATAGTATATGTTTTTTGCCATAGGAAAGAAAAACCAGGACCCCGCGCGGGGCATTATTTGAACGGATTGACGTTTACATCATCAAAGGGGTTCGCTGACGCCTTTTCAAACGGATTTGCGGATCCCTGATTAAACGGGTTGATGGCGCTCGCCGCCTCGCGCTCCGCCGCTTCTCGTCTCGCGATTTCCGCGGCCTTTTCCTGGGCAATGCCCGCTTCCACGCCCCGATTATGCCCCATCATGTTACCGTAGTAATATCCGCCGCCCATACCAACAACTAGCGCGAGTACGCCAATAACCCACTGCATCATAGAATTACGCTGTTCCATAGAAATAAATGAGAAGAATAATAATAGCATGTTTAGTATATACGAAAGTGCTCCATCGCGCGAAAATTTGTTATCCACAGCCCGGCATCCTCGTATTGCTTGCCCTTTCCCGATCCATTCGGGTTTATCGAATGTCATAGAAAAATATCGGGATACGTCCCGCCGCAACGCGCGCGCCAAACATTGACATGAAATATATTATGATGTATAATAGACGTAGGTGGTTGGCTCGGTGGCCCGCCATGTCCCCACAACAAGTAAGGAGGGTGGTATGAAGTCCTTTGTAAAAGCGTTGGTTGTCTTGCTAACCGCTCTGTCTTTTCTCTTGTCTCCCGTACCTTTTGCCCAAGCCGAGGAATTTTTTTCGCGGGAGGAGAAGGGCTTGCAAAAGCGCGAAGAGATGGAAGCACAGAGGAAAAAAACGCGGGATGAGCGTGATGCGAAACGGAAAGCAGACAGGGAAGTGCGCGATCAGAAGCGTGAAGATCGGCGCGAACTGATCAAGGAGCAGGGCAAGGCGTTCCAAGAAAAGTCCGTTCCTGTCTGGAAGGATCAGGTGCAGTATGGCGAGGAGCGCGGCGCCATTGCGAGCGTATGCCGGAAATTCGTTGATTTTGAGCGGCGGGCGGAAGCGCTCGACACGCTCAAGAAAGAGAAAATCCAATGGCACAGGATCGAAGCGTCTGTTCGGGCCGACGACGCCTATTCCAAGTTCCGCAAGGATGGCGTCGCGCTTGCCGGAGAACTTGTCGAGGTTGTCGACATAGCGCACCGGGCGTATCGCTGCTCAGGAATTGACTTCACTGACGGAGTCGAAATTCTCGAAAAGGCGATAGATGTTCTGGAGCGGGTGAAAGCGAAGCCCGACAGCATCGGGAAGACGCCTGCAGAATTCCGCGCCCTTGTTTTGGAGCAGTTCAAAGAGCAGGTGCGCAATGCACGCGCATCCGGCAACGGCTCACCCGCACTAAAGCGGGTCTATCAAAGGGCACATGGCTGGAGCTTCTCGCCTGATGACATCGGCATGACGGCCGAGGAGGCGCGGCAAGCCGCCGCCCGATAAGCCCGCAAGAAAGAGAAGCATCCAAGTATATCATCAACAGGCACAGGTTTGAAAAACCTGTGCCATTTGTATTTCCCTTTTCTACGTTTGTTTCGGCTCACGATAGAGACAATACTCACACGCGGCCTGACGCGGCGGCTTTTCCCCGGTTGCGATCTTGTGTACGCGCTCAAGCGCGGAGAGTCCCCGACTCGGCGAAACATCCATTTTGATGAGCGCGGTCTTGAAGTGCGCAGAGCCCAGGTCGTACGATGATGGCCAGAAAAAAAGCAGATACCCGTACCCCGCGCATGCCATGCCGTTACGCTCAAAGAGCAGACCATAGAGATCCAATTGCGTGCGGTAATGCTCGTGCGTATCGTCTTTGAGCGGATACCCGCGCGTTTTGAAATCAAACGGCACATAGCGGCCGTCGGGAGCCACCACGAGATCATCAATGGCACCCGAGAGCGTCATGTCGTATTCGGCAATCTGGGCGATAATACCGCCTCTGCCGAAATTGAAATCTCGCCATTGGCTCAACTTCTTCATGTCGGAAAAAAGCGTGCCGTCTACCCGTCCCTCAATCTCGGGCGGCATTTCTCCCCGCGTGCGGTACGCATCAAAATATTTTTTGAATACGTTGTCCATGCCGTCGGGCAGGGATGGAAAAATGCCGCGCGGACGCTTAGTGCTTTCGTTGACCTGTAGCCAAAGACACCGCGGACATTCGAGGAGCATACCGACACCCGACGGAGATACCTTCATCATAATAGCGAGCGTATTTCCCTTAAAATATCGGCAGGAATTGGGTCGCGGCTGGGACTCTTGCCCGGATACCGCCATGCCGTGATTATTTTTATTCTTTTCTCTTTATCCTTTCCTCCTTCCAGCACGTACATCGCCCATATCTCGGAGTAATGAAAGGAGGAAA
>Ga0209542_10002708_pt1 | contig 39232 bp, 46 predicted proteins | sample RifCSPhighO2_01_FD_184028 | JGI IMG/M metagenome (GOLD analysis project Ga0209542, IMG submission 184028) | Soil microbial communities from Rifle, Colorado - Rifle CSP2_plank highO2_0.1 (SPAdes) (version 2) | ecosystem: Environmental > Terrestrial > Deep subsurface > Rock core/Sediment ... | reverse complement strand
TTAATGATAAAGAAGCGTTTGAAGTGGTTTCTCAAGAGATTAATCATTTTAACAAATTAATAAGAGGACATGAAAAACTTCTTGAAGCAATTGGAAAACTTTAATTCTCATCTCTAGTTAACGATTCTATCATTTTTCTGATGACGCCATATACATCCTTAAACCACCATTATCTTTTTTACTAAGAGACTCATTTGAGACTTATATATATTTCGCTATTAAACGGACCACCTATCACAATATCCTTATTGTTTCTCTTTGCACTTCCAATATCAGTTCTTTTAATTTCTTTAATTGCTGTAAATTGATGCTGGTCTCGACACCATACGTGGAGATTTCCCTGTTTTCTCTTACAGTTGGATTGGAAACACTCTTTTCAACATCAAGGGTATCAAATTGAGAGACTAAGTCTTTATCCAAGTCCAGTTTCTTTTCTTTTATCAAAGTCAGAAGAATAGTTACCGTGCAGGCCTGATTTCTTGATCTATAGCCATACTTAGCAAGAATAGCTAAAAAGCAGTGATAAATAGCATAAAATCCAACATTAAATGCCCAATCATATGCCTTTGACTTTTCAAGATTTCGTACTATCCCATAATTATATTCTGATTTCGTAAGGTGCTTTTGTGCCAAATCCAAGTCGGACTTTGTTTTTACTAATCTTTTTGGATCTTTAAGGCACCATTTCAAATGCTCATCTATTTGCGGCATTTCACCACTACCTCAACATATTTTTCGGGATTATGAAACACCATGCTTTCAGATAAGATATTATAAAAAATTTTGTTTTCTTTATTTATCAAAATGTCCCTTTCAGCTATATCCACATATCTTATAGGTTTTTCAACTAACTCAGATTTTCTTATTTCATCTTTTATTCTTTTAATGTCTTTGGATTTTTCAGCATCGTACATAAGAAAAACATCTATATCATTAAAATCCCTGGTTTTTATAGCTGAACCAAATATCAAACCCATTTCGATATCATTCTTGAATTTTTTTAGACTATGAGACAAGACACTTAACCCTTTAGGAAACTCCTTCTCTTCCAAACTTAGCATATATTCTATAAACTTGATAGCCAGCTTGTTATCATATTCATAAGAAAAGAAAGCAGAATTGCCGATCTCTTCTTTAATCAACAATTTTTTATCTGCTAAAATATTACACAACTTATTAGCATGGGCATGATTGATATTCAATATTCTGGCCAACTGTCTGGCGTTATATTTATCTCTGTAATGCTTAAACAGATATTTAGCTATCTGAATCTCAATCTTTGTAAATTGTATGTTATTAACAGCCATGTGTATGCTAAAAACATACGTAGATATATAAGCTTTACGATTTTACGTTGCGTTTATATTTCGTTAAAGTGTTTACCTCCTGCAAATTTTGCACTCATTTTCTCACATAATCTTTATAAATAATTAACAATAGTTAAGAAAAGGATCCAAATGCAGAAAATAGACCTGAATCTCAACCGGGAACTGTACGATAAAGCAGACCAGCATAAAGCTAAATATATCGCTAAACCGGGCTTAAATGAGGAGATTGTCAGGCTTATTTCTAAAACCAAGAATGAACCGCAATGGCTGCTGGAAAAAAGATTGAAAGGATTAGATTTATTCAGGCAAACTCCTACGCCTAACTGGGGTCCGGACTTATCAAAACTAGATATCAATGAAATTGTTTTCTTTGTCGATCCAAACGCCAAGGAAACTGACAAATGGGAAGAAGTACCAGAAGAAATCAAACAGACTTTTGATCGTTTAGGCATCCCGGAAGCGGAAAAGAAAGCATTAGGGGGCGCTGGAGCACAATGGGACTCCGGAGTCATCTATCATCATCTGATGAAGGAATTGAAAGATCAAGGCGTCATTTTTGAAAACATGGATGTGGCAGTGCAAAAATATCCTGAATTGGTTAAGAAATATTTCATGACTTCCTGCATCCCTATCAGCGATCACAAATTCATCATGCTGCATGCTGCCGTATGGAGCGGAGGGACTTTCATCTATGTTCCTAAAGGTGTCAAAGTAGAATTACCTTTGCAGGCATATTTCAGGATGAATGAACAAAGCGGCGGGCAATTTGAACATACTTTAATCATTGTTGATGAAGAGGCAGAGTTACATTACATTGAAGGGTGTTCCTCACCAAGGTACAGCAAAAATTCTTTACATGCCGGCTGCGTAGAATTACACGTTCTTCCTGGAGCGAAGATGACTTACTCTTCTATTGAGAACTGGAGTAAGAATGTCTACAACCTCAACACTAAACGAGCTATCGTGCACAAGAATGCAACTGTCAGATGGCTGAATGGAAACATGGGTTCATTTCGGACCATGCTTTACCCCTGTTCGGTTCTTATCGGAGAAAATGCTCATTCAGAAAGTATCGGTATTGCTTTTGCCGGCCCGGGACAGGATCAAGACACTGGTGCGAAAGCAATTCACATCGCGCCAAATACCACTTCCATCATCAAAGCCAAGAGCATCAGTAAGGGCGGCGGAATTTCTAGTTACCGGGGGCTGGTTAGAGTGACTAAAGATGCAGTCAATACCAAATCAAATGTGCAATGTGATGCTTTACTTTTAGATAATGAATCTGTTTCCAATACTTATCCGTATATGAAAGTCGACAACAATAAAGTAAATCTCGGCCATGAAGCGACGGTGAGTAAGATCGGTGAAGAGCAGTTGTTTTATCTTACGTCGAGAGGATTGACAGAACAGCAAGCGATCCAGATGATTGTCTCTGGTTTCATTGAACCGGTGATCAAAGCCTTGCCATTAGAATATGCAGTGGAATTGAATAAATTAATTGAGTTAGAAATTGAGGGATTTTAGGATGAGGATAAAAATAAAATGACTACCATAACCCAATTAAAAGAACAAGCAGAGAAAAGATTCGTTGAGCTAGAGCTTCCTACTCAGAATCATGGAAAAGGATTTGCATTAAATATCACTATAAATTGGGAAAAAGTATTTGCTGAAATGCAGAAAGTAGCAGATGCAGAGATTATTGCTGATGAAAAAGTAAAAATATGCAAACTCTCAGAGTTAGGAGAAGAATTTATTGCAAAATATGGACAGAAATTAGTTCCTGCCGAGAATAAGTTGTTAGCATTACATTATGCTACTGCTTCTGATGCCGCCGTAATTATCATTCCAAAAAATACCGTGATTGAAAATCCAATTATAATTAATACCAAAGCAACCTCTTGGGCTTCTGCAGAAAGTATTATTGTACTTGCCGAAGAAGGTGCACAAGCAACCATTGTAGAGAATATCACTTCAACTACTGATGCACATTACAAAAGCCAGATTGTACAATTATACTTACAATTCCAAGCAAAAATCGCCTATTGCACTTTGCACCAGGAAAAAGAAGGAACACATTCATTCACTACCAAGAGAGCTGAAGTTTTGAAGGATGCTTCTGTAAAATGGTTTGATCTGGCGATAGGAAAAGGTTTTACCCAAGTTCAGCTGCGCAGCCATTTGAAAGAAGCAGGAGCAGAAGCACAGCAGTACCAAGCTATTGTCGGTACAGGATCACAGCAGTGCGATATCAACTCCAATGCGTTCCATGAACATGCTCACACCAAATCAATGATGCTCGCCAAAGGAATCCTCAGCGATAGATCCAGAGCGATGCATCGCGGAACAGTACGAGTAGAAAAAAATGCAATTAATTGTCAAGGACACCAGCGAGCAGATATGCTCTTGATCGGAGACGAGTCAAGATGCAATGCTATTCCTGTTTTAGAAGTAGAGAATGATGATGTTTCCTGTTCGCATGGAACAACTATGGGACAAATTGATGAAGAACAATTGTATTATTTGGTTTCCCGAGGGTTGGATGAGAATGTAGCAAAACAAATGTTGGTGGCTGCTTTTGTGGAACCAATTTTACAAAAAATACCAAATGAAAAAGTAAGAGAGGAGATAATGAATAAGATTCAAGAAAGGTTAGAAAAATGAGCACATATAGAGATAATGAATTAGGAAATGTACTTCGAACTCGGTATGAAGAAGCGAAATTTACTCTAGAGGGATTAGCAGCAAACAAAAGTTCAATAGACTTAGCTGGATCTAAGCAGGGAGAGAGTTTAGACAGAATTTTTGCTCTGGACAAATCTCTGCAAGAGATTGGGTTTAAATTAGAACATCTACATTCTGAGAGAGGAAGTGCCTACGTTTATATCAGGGAAAATAATTTAGGGGTAGAAGTTTTAGCTGATAAAAAATTTAATAGACCCTTTGATGTAAACACAATGCGTCTCTATCAAGTACCAGCAGGTCAAAACGTAGATGATTGGTACAAGCAAATCCCCGCATATAGACGTAAAAAAGAAAGAACAGCGAAAACTCTCGCGATTAGTGCTGGAATTGTTGCAACCTTGACAAGTTTTACTAATGCAATAGAACCATACCAAGATTCTCTTCTTCTCTCAGAATTTTCGCATTTTGCCCTTTATTTTATCGCAAGTGCAGCACTAGGAGCAGCTGTAGGTATTCCTACTTATTCCTTACTAACCAGGAAATCTCCTCTTCACAATCAAACTCTTGCGAAAGGACCAGCTGCTCTCCGTTACATCAAAAACAATTCAACTTACCAAGCTCCTCAATTACGTATAGAATCTAAACCAAGAATAATTGATGCTGAATTTACTGATGATACAGATCAAAGAACATACCAAGAACAAGTGAGAGAATCTTTAGCAGTCACAGAAGAACAACAAGCAAGAGTAAGAAAATGATCCCCACAAAACAAGATTTCCCAATACTGAAAAATGGCCTGATTTTCTTAGATAATAGTGCGACCACCCAAAAGCCAAGAAAAGTAATTGAAGCAGTAACAGAATATTATGAGAATGAAAATGCCAACGTACATCGAGGGATCTACAAATTAGCCCAGAAAGCTACTCTCCAATACGAAAAAGCACATGAAGTAGTAGCTAAATTTATTGGCGCTGAATTTGAAGAAGTTATCTTCACCAAAGGGGCTACTGAAGGACTGAATCTGCTGGCCTACTCACTTGGGAAGAACCTGAAGGAAGGAGACGAAATTGTTCTGACCGAGATGGAGCACCACAGCAACCTTGTTCCCTGGCAACAAATCGCAACAGATAAAGGTGCAGTATTGAAATTTATTCCAGTCACCAAAGAGCACAGATTAGATATGGGTAAAGCGAAAGAGTTAATCACCAACAAAACCAAAATCGTTTCAGTTGTGCATATGTCCAACGTGCTGGGAACGATCAATCCTGTGAAAGAGATCGCTGAACTTGCCCACAAAGTAGGGGCAGTAATGATTGTGGATGCGGCGCAGTCTGTTCCGCATATGAAAGTTAATGTTAAAGAATTAAACTGCGATTTCTTGGTTTTCTCCGGACACAAAATGTGCGGACCAACCGGAATTGGCGTATTGTATGGAAGAAAAGAATTATTAGAAAAGATGCAGCCTTTCTTGTATGGCGGAGATATGATCAGAGAGGTTAGTTTTGAAAAATCAACTTGGAATGATTTGCCTTGGAAATTTGAAGCAGGTACACCAAATATGGCTGGTGCGGCTGGTTTAATGGCAGCTATTGAATATCTGCAAGAAATTGGAATGGAAAACATTACTACCCATGGTCAAAATTTAACTAGGTATGCTTTAGAAAGATTATCTAAAATTCCTCGCTTAACTATTGTTGGACCTACCAATGCTGAAAACAGAGGACCAGTTATCTCTTTTAATATTGAAGGGATGCATCCGCATGATGTAAGTGAACTGTTGGACAAAGCAAATATTGCAGTGAGAGGAGGATTCCACTGCGCCATGCCTTTGTTTTCCAAACTTGGAATAGATGGAAGCATCCGGGCATCATTCTACCTGTATAATACTACAGAAGATGTTGATCGGCTATTCGAAGCAGTGCTGAAGATAGTTGAACAAGAAAAGACAGAATCTGTAGTAATAGACAGAAATGAAATTGCTTCCGGCGATCTATCTGAGGAACAGGAATTGTACAAAGAGAATGTCATTGACCATTACAAGCATCCAAAGAATAAAAGAGAGATGCTAGAATGTACTGCTCAACATCGTGGAGTTAATCCTCTATGCGGGGATACTATCACTATGTATGTCAAAACAAATAATGGAACTATTAAAGCAATTTCTTTCACCGGAAATGGCTGTGCTATCAGTCAGGCTTCTGCATCACTATTAACCGAAACGATGAAAGGAAAAAAAATAGAAGATGCCAAAGAATTCAATCCGCAAGAAGTATTTGCCTTGTTAGGAATACCGATCAGTCATACCAGAACCAAGTGCGCTTTACTATCATTGAAAACATTACATCATGCCTTGGAGGGAATGTGATTACCATGAAAAGCTTAGAAATTATTGATTTACATGTCGAAGTAGGAGGAAAAGAGATTATCAAGGGAGTTAGCCTTACTTTTAATGCAGGAAAAGTACATGCCTTGATGGGACCAAATGGTTCAGGAAAGTCAACTTTAGCGCATGCCTTGATGGGACATCCCCGATACAAAATAACTAAAGGCAAGATTATATTGAATGGAGAAGATATCACTGCAGCAAAACCAGAAGTGCGCGCCCAGAAAGGATTATTTTTGTCTTTCCAATACCCTTCCGAAATCTCTGGGGTTACTATCAGCAATTTTCTGAGAACTGCAGTAAATAATCTGCGGGAGAAGAAAGGATCACCGGCCTACTCAGTAGTTGATTTTCATAAGTTATTGAAAGAGAAAATGGCACAACTGAAGATGGATGGCTCTTTCAGCAAACGTTACCTTAACGAAGGATTTTCCGGCGGAGAGAAGAAAAAAATGGAAGTGCTGCAGCTTTCTATGTTAGAACCGACGTATGCGTTACTTGACGAAACAGATTCAGGAATGGACGTTGACGCGATGAAAACAGTCGCAGAGGGAATTGAAAGAATCCGCCAAGAACGAGAGATGAGCATCATCGTGATCACTCATTACAGTAAATTTTTAGAATATCTGAAGCCTGATGCTGTGAGTGTGCTGTCCAATGGTAAAATTATCAAGAGCGGCGGTTATGAATTGGCAAAGCATATCAATGAGCAAGGATTTGAGGGATTGGTAAAATGATAACTAAAGAACAATTGATTGAAAACGTCTTCAAGAAGTACGAAGATCCTGAGCTGAACATCGATGTCTGGATGTTAGGACTGATTTATGAAATCAAGATCGATGACAAAAAGATCAAAGTAGTTTTAACCTTTACTTCGGTCATGTGCCCTTTCGGGCCGCAGATGGTAGAAGATCTGAAGAAGATGATTTTCGATCAAGGCGCAGAAGAAGTTAATATCGAAGTTACCTTTACTCCACCTTGGAAGCCTTCGGACGAATTGCGGGAGATGTTGGGGGTGTAAGATGACTGAATCACATTTAGCGCCCGAACAGATTGCAGCCATTAAGAAAAGCATTGAGCTAGGTAGAACGCTACAGCGTGAGTACCCCGAGATTGCCAGATGGTATAGAGAAGGTAACGTTATTTTGGAGATTACTGAAAGAATCGACCTAGCTAATCAGAATCATGTTGGTTTGGATATTGCGCGTGTAGCAATTGGGCTAGCTCTTCGAGGTCACGATGGTAGTTTTGAGTCAGCACCTTATGCAGGACTTATCGATGATGAAAAAGAAAGAAAAACTCTAGAAAGAGAACATAGACAGAAAGGTTACGAGTTAGGATTAGGAAAAAGAACCCTTGAACAGAGAGCAGCAGATGGGAGAAAAGGCGCTTCCATAAGTTATCATACCGGACTGGCTCAATTAACTTCCGAAGAGCTAAGTGCCGCAGGACAGAAAGGTGGAAAGGTCGCCGGTAAGAAAAATCATGAAGCGAGGACTGGAATGTTTGCAAGAAGCCCGGAAACACATACAGAAAACAGTCGAAATGCCGCCCGCGCCAGGGGATTAGTGCCTTGGATTTCGGAAGGAGAGATAGGCCATTCTAGATCTGAAATAGAATTTGCGTATCAACTTTCCATGAATAAAGACTATCTTTTTGTGGATGGGCTTAATAAGGGAAAACCAAATATGCAAGCCATAGTTAAAGAATTGAATAAGGTTTATCATAATGGCGTCGCAGTTAGGAATCGAAAATCAATAAGCAGTGCTTTGTATAACTACATAAAAAAAATTGAAGATAAGTTATTTGGAGACCTGTGATCAATGGAAAAAGTAGAACAATTTTGGTCTATTGCACCAATAACAGAAAAATCTTTGAAGGAAGTAGTGATTAGAAGAGAAGGTTTGCTAAAAGCAACAAGGGAATACTGTAGATTAAGCCGCGAATTAATTGGATTTATGTACGGTTATCCATACCAAGAAAGCTTACTATTGGTGGGTATGAATACCTATGGCGTCGGTAGCGAAATTAATAGCGAATTGGACAAGTTCTATTTAGAACGCCATAATGAATTTTTGCATAGAGCAAGAGCAGTATATCCATCATTAAGCACCATAGTATACCATAGCCATCCAAGATTAAGATCGTTACAATTTCCAGAACAAACTTTACAACAATTAGATGAGGATCTTCAGAGTGGAATTTTTGATTATCTAAAAGACTATGGAATTGAACCAACCTTAGATTTAGCTCTAGCAGAATTTAGCAGAACTCTATCTCCAGAAGATCTTGAGAACGTAGTTGGTAAGATAACTATATTACTTACAGATACACGGTGGCCAGAAGATGAATTCTCACATCTCAATGTTTATGAGATTCAGGAAAGAGATCTAGCATCCATTAAAAGAATGCGAGTGGCTGCTTTAGAGGATAAACCAATGAGAATATCTTTGGTTTTTAACGAAGTATCTGATTATTTAGATGTGCTTCAAAAAGAACTAAAGAAAAAATATGGACATTCAATAGAAAAATGATCTACCTAGACTACGCTGCAGCAACACCGGTACGGAAAGAAGTACAGAAAGCTATAGATGAAGTTTCCCTCTATTTCGCTAATCCAGGCAGTATCCATGATGAAGGCCTTAAGACCAGAGACCTGTTAGAAAGCTCACGCAGGAAGATCAAGAAAATGCTGAATGCTCCGGCAGGAAAAATTATTTTCACTTCCAGCGGGACGGAAAGCGTCAACCTCGCAATTAAAGGAGTCGCTTTTGTCAATAAAGAAAAGGGGAACCACATCATCACCAGCAAAGTTGAACATAAAGCAGTCTTAGAAACTTGTAAATATCTGGAAAAGGAAGGATTCTCGATAACCTATCTTGAAGTAGATAATTATGGCCGCGTTGATCCAGCAGAAGTAGAAAAAGCAATTACGCCAAGAACAATTTTAATCTCCATCATGTACGCCAATAATGAGGTGGGAACAATTCAGCCGCTAAAAGAAATTGCTGCTGTAGCCAGAAATAAAAAAGTGGTATTTCATACCGATGCCTGTCAAGCTGGATATCTGGATTTAGATCTGCAAAAATTAGGCGTAGATTTATTGACCTTAAACAGCAACAAAATCTATGGACCGAAAGGGGCAGGCTTGTTGTACGTGAGAGCAGGAATAGAACTTCAACCATTGATTCACGGTGGAGGACAGGAGTTTGGGTTGCGTTGCGGGACAGAAAATGTAGCAGCAATAGTGGGATTCGCCAAAGCCTTAGAATTAGCTCAACAAGAAAAAGATGCTGAGAATAAGCGATTAGAAGATTTGCGTAATTATTTCATTGCTGAAGTTGGAAATAAGATTTCAGGAGTAATATTGAACGGACATCCAACCGCAAGGTTATCTAACAATGTACATCTTTCCTTCCAAGAAGTAGATGCAGGAAGCTTGTTGCTACACCTAAGTTTGCAGGGTATCTATGCTTCTGCTGGAAGTGCCTGCACCGCCCACGAGATAACTATCAGTCACGTTCTGAAAGCGATGAATGTTTCTGAAGCTCTGGCTCGAGGAAGCATACGCTTTAGTTTAGGTAAATATACGAGTAAAGAGGATATTGATAAGACAGTGAAAGTTCTTGTTCAAGTAGTTAGTTCTTTGAGGAAAGCCATCTAAACTGTTTCCACAACAGCACAGTTCGAAAAGTGAGTGATACAGCGAGTCATCATAGTATAGAGAACTTTGCAAAATAGGGATTTTGGCAAATTGATTATCCGAAAATGCTAAAATCACGGCTACAAGAAATAGAAAAAATATTCTATTTCTGTACTGAAATGAGATATTTTTCTCATTTCATGTATTGCAAAGTCTCTTAGATAAGTTTGCCAAAAAAAGATGAATTATGCAAACTTCTCTATATTTACTTCGAATGACGCGACCGAGTCTATACGCCATCGCCGTCAAGATCTGTGTGGACTCTGGGCTGTATCACTCACAAAATGGATTGTGCCATCCACAACACAAACTATTTAAACCAGTCACGCTCCTAGCGCCTCATTAATAAGTTGGAGGTTAAAATATGAAAAAATTAATAGTATTAATGATGATTTCTCTTCTGGTATTTTCCGCGCTGGCAGCAGCAGCTGGAAATCAACCGGAAAAAGTACGGGTATTCTTAGAATTTAAAGGAAAGCCGGATGTTGGCGCGGTGCATCTTGCAGGTGGAAAAGTATTGCACAGCTATACATTACTTGAGAATGTTGTAGCAGTTGAAGTTCCAGTAAATGCGTTGAACGGATTGTTGAAAAATCCTAATGTAGTTGGTGTTGAATTTGATGCACTAGCTCACGCTTCTGCAAAACCTGCTCCTTCACAACCGGCGCAAAAGCTGCCATGGGGAGTCGATCGAGTTGATGCTGATCTTTCTAACCATACTGGCGCAGGCGTAAAAGTGTGCGTGGTTGATACCGGAATAGATAAAGATCATCCTGATCTGCAAGCTAATATTGTAGGCGGAAGAAACTTTGTCACGAAAGGAGCTACTGTTGATCCAACTAAATGGGATGATGATAATGGGCATGGAACACATGTTGCAGGAACTATCGCTGCAGTTGATAACACCATTGGCGTAGTAGGCGTCGCGCCAAGTGCTTCTTTACTGGCAGCAAAAGTTCTGAATCGACAAGGTTCCGGATATTTGAGCGATGTCATTGCAGGAATTGATTACTGTGTCCAAAACGGTGCAAAAGTTGTGTCTATGAGTCTAGGATCAAGCTCAGATGTACAAGCCTTCCATGACGCAGTTGATGCTGCTTATGCTAGCGGCGTATTGTTAGTAGCAGCTGCTGGCAATGATTATGGAGGAGCTGTTTCCTACCCTGCTGCATACGATTCTGTTGTAGCTGTCTCTGCGACTGATAGCGCAGATAATCCTGCATCATTCAGTAATGTTGGGCCAGAAGTAGAATTAGCTGCTCCAGGAGTAAGTATTTTGTCTACCTATAAAGGCGGTGGATATGCTACTTTAAGCGGAACCAGCATGGCAACCCCGCATGTTTCAGGAGTTGCTGCATTAGCCTGGGAAGCTAATCCTTTGCTTACAAATGCAGAAGTTCGAGCATTATTGCAAAGTACGGCAGATGACCTGGGTGCGGTAGGAAAAGACAACCTGTTTGGCTACGGGTTAGTGGATGCTGAACTGTTGAATTAGTTTTTTTCTTTTTATTCTTCTTTTCTTTCTTTTACTATAGGAAATAACTTTAATTTTCGTAGTTTTGCGAAAAGCTTCACTAAAGTTATTTCCTAATAAGAAAATCACTTTAGCTGAGATAATCTTACGATTATTAAAGTGATTTTCTATAATATTCTCCCAATAGATTTTTAACTTCTCTCTGTTTTAGATAATACATGAAAGTTCCTGCGCAACATCCCCAGGAGATTGAAGTATGGTATATCTTGCCAGCTATCAGGAAAGAGTTAGTTGTAGCTCTAAAAGAGAAAGGAAAAGCGCAGAAAGAGATCGCCAGACTGTTGAACATTACTGAAGCGGCAGTGTCCCAATATGTTTCAGAGAAAAGAGCAAAAGAGATTACGTTTCCTGCTGAAGTGAAAGATTTTATCAGGAAAGCAGCTCTAGAGATTACTGATTCTACCTCGGCCTTTCATCAGATTCAGAAAATCAGCGAACACATTAAACATTCTAAGGTATTGTGTAAACTTCATGCCCAGATTGAAGGAGACTTGAAGGGCTGTGATGTGTGTTATAAGAAGTGATTCATATCTCAAATACACACACAATCGGATAGTGCAAGAAGATTTGGTTTGACTTGTTGCACTATCCGTTGTGCTGCCTGCAGGCGATGCTCTTGAAAAATATGCTTAGAATTATGGAAGCCTCGTTAGATATTATAAGACATTAAGGTAAAGATAATGAAAATTAATTTTTCTCTCTAAACTTCTCCAATATAAACTTCAAGGCTTCATCTACTTCATCTGATTTGATAACTGCGCCGCCTACCGCAAAGTGCCCGCCGCCAGAACCGCCAAATCTCTTCCCGACTTCCTGACACAATTCACCGATATTCACTTTGCAGCGCTCTTTGTGGAAAATGTTTGAACCGATCCCTAATCGACATTTTTTCTCATCTTCGATAATCCGCAAATTTACATGATAACTTGCTTCCGGAAATTTCATATAAGAATAGAACCTGTCGGGAACTCCCCTATTCATTTTGGCTTTCCTGTCATCTTGGACTACACACTTTGCATCGGCATCATAGGTTAAGTACGTATCGACATTCTTCCGCCATTGTTCAAAACTTTCTAACTGCGCTTTATAGAACATCAACGGATTCAGCTGCCATAGAGATTTGCTGGATAAAGGGGTTTCTCCTAAGTCTGAAGTGAGCAAAGTTCGGAAGATTTCATCGTTCAGAATCCTGTCGCGAGTATTAAACATTGATCCGATCATAGTCAATTTTTGCAAAGCAGATGGTCGAGGATAGCTTTTCTGTTTATAATAACATTCTTTGATTTCTTTTTTAGTATAAGCGGCGCTGTCATTTATGTCAATCACTTTTTTAAACTCCAGAAGCTCTTTGCTTGATGCTGCGCCGTTCTCCAAAGCGATATCTATCAAAAATCCAGTACAGCTGGGAGTCGCTTTCCAATGATGATTTTGCGGCAGTTCTTTGGTAGGCTTAGTAGTAAGATGATGATCGCACCAGAAAAATATTTTTGCATCTGATTTTGGCAAGTCAACAACAATGTCGCTAGAAGAGAATTGGACTTTTCCGGCTTGGATATCTTGCGGCTGAACTCCCAAGACTGGGATCTCCTGGATCTCTTGCTCAGATAATTTTGTGCCAAACAAAATATTGAAGAATCTTTTAATTACGAACGCGCTGCTATACCCGTCAGTACAATTTCCGTGGGTGATAATGCGGTATTTCATGTTATTGTAAGGGCGCATTTTTTTTGTAATTCTCCAAAAATATATTCCGCTGTTCCGGTAAAATGATACCAATCATCTTGAGAAATATTTTGACTACATACTGCTTTCCAATGATCACCATCTTCAGCTATGGCTTGGCAGATTATCCCTTTTTCTTCTGCGCCTAAGAATAATCCTTTGAATCCAGCTTTTAGAATACGTTTTCCCATGTCATGAATAGGAACGATCGCTTCGCTAAACAAATAGAGGCGTTCAGTTTTGGGAACAAGAACATAGGTTGCATTTCCAGACGCTGGTTGATAGGATTGACAGGCTGCCACATTAAATCCAGCCTTATTTCTAGCTGGCACCGTTATTATTTTAGTTAGGCCTTCCCGATGATGAATAGTCTGATCAAAATGTAACAAAAGATCAGCAATCCCTTTTTCGTAAGGTGAAGAAGTATCCAGCCGATTATGGGGATCAGGAGTTTTATATATTTTGTAATCCATGAGCATAACTCTATCTGCCACTATAAAAAGATTTCCGGTCTAAATGCTGAAGAATAATCATTCCTCTTCCTTCTTCTTAGATTCTTTCCGTAACCATTCTTTGAATTCAAAGAGAATCTTATCGTGGTCTACTTTACCATTCTTCATTTTCACTTTATCAGAAATTAACCGGAGAATATCATTGGCTTTGACCACGAATTCTGCTTCCAGCAGATTTCCATCACCTGTTTCCGAAAAGGCATCTACAATACCCTGCTTACAGTTGGCTCTGAGTAAGATATTATTCCAGACCGCATCCCAGTCACCGGCAAATTCTTTCACTCTGCCAGCCATGCGCTTTAAGATGTCGGAGTTTCCATTGCGCAGTTCGTCAGTGATTTCTAATTGATCAGTTACTGGATTGTAAACCATCAGATCAACAAATCCATTTTCTCGCAGGGGATCCTCATCCCATTCTTTGCGAACTTCGGTGATGCGTAAGATACGCTTGTATTTTTTCAATCCTGAAATGACCGGGTTGGTGACGATAATGACATCTATCGCTTTAAACGAAGTTCTGGGAACGCCAATGTCATTCACTACCCGGTCAAAAACTCCGTACGGTGAATCGGCATGAATAGTACCTGCTACCACGTTGGCAGCCGCGCCGACGCGCATGGCTTCGAACAGTGCTTTTGCTTCAGTATTATGAAGTAATATGCCGCCAAATCCACCTATAAATCGTTCAGTTGATTTTACACTTAAATCGTAAACATATTCTGGTTTCTTAAGATTAATAATTTCAACTGATTGTACTTTATCAATGAAAAATTCACCGTGAGTAAAGTTATAAATTTCGTCACTGCATTTCACTTCTTCTGTAATTTTCTTTAAGTAATCTTTTGAACAGCATTTAGTTTTTCGCAAGTGCCTATACTTTCTAGGCAATTTAAGATGATTTTCTAATTCTTTTGGATCAAAAATTACAGAATCATCCTTACTATGTGGAAAAGATTTAATCAATAATTCTGGCTTTTTATGGGTAAACCCTATTTTACTTAAGAACAGCTCAGTATATTTCCTTTGTTTTATCTCTGCAGTGTGGCATTTCCTTCCACTTTCTAAATTTCTTTCATGGAATCTACATACTATTCCTACAGATAACAGTGCATATCCAACGTCTTCGGCTAAACCTTTGGATGTTGAGAAATACCTAATCATATTCCCAGCTGTTTTTGTTGATGAGAATGAGCCATCTCCGCTATACATACCTTGCAAAAGGGCACAGATTTTTTTCTCATCTAATCCAAATACAAACCCGGGAATTCTTTTATGGAGAGAAGTTCTCCCGCATCCCAAATATTCAAATAAATCAGCAAGAGGTTTGCAGGTGATAAACATCTGGATTGATGTACCTAAGCCAAATACCTGGCGCTTATAAATCTTGAATCCGAATTCTTTTCGGCAGATCTCCTCAACATCTTCAATTATTTTTGGTTTTGAATTTGTAATCTGGATTTTCTTGCCATCAAGGTTACCTTCAGCAAGATAATATCCAATTAATCTCAAAATATTTTCATTAATTGGGAATTTAGCGGGAATGCTTAGGGAAGTACCTCTCTTGATACGTAAATCTTCAATGTTGTATTCTATCTGGGCATCATTCATCAGTTTCAGGAAATGTGAAATCATGATTCTTGATACTTGCCCTTTAGGCCTAAGATGCATATAAATATCTGAGATGCCACAGATTTTCGTTGCTTTTCTCCAACCAACCTTAGCTATAGCTTTCCGGATATATGGCTCAGCTCCTTCTATTCTATAATTGTCTTTGAAAACTTCTAGTAGATTAATATAATTTATATTATTAAATCCGCAAGGTATCTTCGCAGGGATTATAATCGGATCACCTATTTTTAGTTGGTCTGAGTTAATTGCTGCAATCTTAAAGTCAACATGGGTAAAAACGCTATGGTCCGGAGTCACTGTAACTTTTCTTCCACTTTTGGTGGTTATTTTAAGTAGTTGGCTTCGCAGGGGGTGCTTTACAAAGCCGGTAAGTTTTTGCAGTTTCATTTTTTGTTCCTCATCTAATGTGGGGACAAAAAATAAATGCAAAGACTTATTCTCAAGACTTTGAATAGGTACCCGCTTAGTCAATCCATTTTCAACAATAACAACTTCTTCATTGCCCCTAAGAGAACTACGCACTTCGCCCACAAAGATCGCTGAATCTCCTAAGCGCAGCGTCGATCTGATCCCGATAGAAGGATCTACTTCTGAGCCTGGTGCAGATAATGCAGACGCTACTTTCAACGGTTCGATATTGTATCCTAGTTTGCGGATCGATTCGGAAGGAAGTTCAAAGGTATCTTCAATAGTAATGATTCTGGCGCGGCGCATGATTTCTGTTAGAAATGATCCTAGCAGTGACGTCTTTCCAGAACTTCGTGTTCCTGCCACTAAGATAGCGGCGTTATTATCGATGAGGAAACTTATCAGGCCGGCAGCGAGAGCATCCATGTATCGTATCTTGGGCTGCATATATAACGGAAAAGTCCATGGGAAATCCCGGTGTCTTCGGAAAGAAAAAGCTAATCCGGTCGGGCTTAACGGCGCAGTAAGGGCAGAAACCCTTGAAGTAAATCCTTCCACTTTCAATTCAGTATCTAAGATAGGATTTGCTTCATCTAAAGGGCGCCCTGAAATGAGACGAAGTTTGGTGGCCCAGCTTTCTACCTCTAAAATGGTCGGATAAACATTAGTGTAACAATCACCATAATCCTGATGGACGATGAATACTGGTAATGCGCCATTAGGCGAATTGACGTTGACATCCTGCACTTTGGAATCAGAAAGGAGTAGTTCTATCAAGCCAAAACCGACGGTGTGTCTCAGCAAGGCTTGCGCCAACTGACTCATCTTTTCATCTTTAATGCGCAGGTTTTGATGCTGAGCTAGATCAGTGAGCAGATCTTTTCCGATGTTAAAAAACACTTCCCGCATCCGCTGGGGGTCGACAAATTCTTCTTTGGCCGGCTTGTGTTCAGACATGATCCGTTTGGCATCGTCCAGCAATTGGTATTCCTCTTCGCTAAAAATAAATTCTGGCGGAGTTAAGTGATACAATATTTTTACATTATCGTCGAAGGAGAAAATATTCACTTCGCAATCATCTTCTCCCACTTTAAAATTATAGCTGTCTTCCAGATTTCCTTGAGGGAAGTCAGTGAGCAATTTGGTGAACATGAAATCTGGCTTGGTAGTAGGATGGAAGATATTATTGTATATCTCCCGTTCTCCCACTTTATAATCGTGGCTATGTGGCATCAAGAGTTTTATGACCTTCATATTCTCGATAATCTTGATAACAGACTCAAGAATAGAGATAAATTTCCGTTGGCTGGCATTATGCCGGGCGTCTATCAGCGAGTTTAATTTTATTTTTTCTCTGGTTTCCAGCCGTTTTAATTCCACAAAAGCGGCAAATGGATCTTCTTTCAGCCGTTTGGAAATAAAACGTTGAAACTGGCTATAGGAACTGCGGATGTAACGTTCATGAAGAGGATCTACTACTAAATGTGAATAGCTAAACCTTTCCTCCTGGGTAAGATGCTTGTATACTGAAGCCAGTTCGTTCAGGAGTGAGACTTGATCATAATCGTATTGATATTCCCGCTGCTGGGAAAGGGTGATTATGGTAGCTCCGGTAACCGCCATGAGAGTATCTACCACTTTAGACATACAGATATCGCTGTACTCTATTGAAGGAGGGAAATTGCAGTTTTCACAGGAGATCTTGAGGATTTTGTTCTCTCCTTCATGATAAGTCTCATATTCAAAACAAGCTTTAGAGTTTTCCAGCACCATCTTTTTAAAGTTATATGGGGGAAGGGTTTATTATATTTTCTGTAGGGAAAAGTTTATTAAAATAGAATAGATTAAGATTAGATGAAACAATTAGATCTTTTTACGGGAAAAGAGAGCGATTACAAACCAAATCAGATCCAGTATTATTCAAATTTTGAAACGCCTCAAGACTTAGAACTGTTGTTAGCTAGATTAAATATAGTAGAAGTAGGATTATTTTATTTAGGCGATAAGATAAAGAAAAGACCTATCAGCCCAAATTATCAAGGGCTTTGTCCTTTCCATAACGAAAGAACACCTTCCTTCTATCTCAAACCCAAACAAAACAGGTTTAAATGTTACGGCTGTGGAATTTCTGGCGGACCATTACGATTGGATTCTGAATTAGGAGAAGTACTCTACGCGACTATAGCGCAAAAAGCGAAAATAAGTGATTTATTGCCTTCTCTTTCATTAGATCTAAGATGGAATTTACAGCAGAGCAACCATGAGCAACAGGAATATTTTACTGTGTTGAGAGAAGCCTTTCAACTGGAACAATACTACTAAGCAATACTCACATAACTTTATTATAGATTCTTGGCTTATATAAAGGAATGGCTACTCTTCCACAGGCGTCACCAACTCAGGAATTTGACAGCACAAAATTGTATATCTGGGTCAAAGGACTAGAAGGCAAAGTCAATAATCTTATTCGCGAGATCGATGTCCTCAAAAATGATTTTATCAGGAGAGCAAATCAGCTCAATAAAGATTTCAAGGCTCTCAGTGATGATTTAGTAGAAGTCCGGCATGAGCAGGAAAATATCAACCAAAAGATGGCGCTTATCATCAATGAACTGAAACAGACCGCTGGGCAGGAAGAGGTGGCCGTGCTCAAAAGATATCTTGAATATTGGAATCCTCTCAATTTTGTAACCCAAAAGGACTTGGAAAAAGCGATTGAGAACAAGATAGCAGAGATGAAAAAAGGGAAAGCTAAGTAGTTCAGAAATAGATTTAAATATGACTAGATTATTCATTATCCTAACAAAGGTGAATGTATGGCGTTATTCGATAAGAAAGCAGCTCCCGTTTCTGATGTAATGCAGCTACGCCAGCAAGGGCTTACAGATGACATCATCGTGGATGAATTGTCACAGCGCGGATACCAACAGCAGCAGATCAGTGAGGCTATCGCTCAGGCTGATTCTGGGCAGCCCGCGGGGCAGGATAGCGGATACGGGATGCAGGGAATGCCTAATTCTCCTGAACCGATGCCCATGATGCCTTCGCCCCAGCCTTCTTACCAAGAGGATATGGGTAATATCTACGAGCGCATGGAAGCGATAGCAGAAAGCCTGATCGATGATAAATGGGCTGATTTGATCGCCGAAGTAAAAAAGGTCATCGAATGGAAAAATAAAACCGAAGAAAAACAGAGCAAGCTGCAGCACGATGTTGACAAATTGAAAGATGATTTCAAGATGCTGCATGAAGCAGTTCTCGGTAAATTAGAAGATTATGATACGCGAATGCGGGATGTAGGCACAGAACTGAAAGCAGTAGGAAAAGTGTTCAAGGATGTCATTCCCACTTTTGTGGAAAATGTGAAGGAATTGTCGGCAGTAAAGGAAAACTTGAAGAAGAGACATTCTGGACATAAATAGTCTAGATAACCTAGATTCTTATAACTATTTTTTCTTAATTTTATTGCATGAAACCAAAACTCTATTTCGGACACACGGTTGACATCTACAATACGCCAAAAGAGCAAGAATTGATGGCGGCCATTGAAAGAGCATTGCCAGAATATGAAGTTGAAAATCCTAATCAAGCAGTCCATGAAGAAGGATACCAACAGTACAAAAGAGAAAAAGGCAGTGGGATGAAGTATTATTTCGAAAAAGTGCTGCCTACTATGGACGCCGGAGTCTTTCAGCCTTTTGCGGATGGAAAATTCGGCGCAGGAGTCTTTGGCGAAGCGAAATTCTTACACGAGCAAGGAAAACCAGTCTACCAAATTACCTTAGAAGGCGTAGTGAGTACATTAGAAGTAGATGCTTCAAAAACTTTATCGGTTGAAGAAACCCGCGCAAGAGTGTATAAAAAATAGGGAAATTACAACCACGAACAACGCGTAGCCACCATAAAGATTTCATGTTGTTGGAATCTTTCTTTCAACGTTTCCTTGTATTTCTGTAATTCCTTTATTTTGTGAACGTTCATCACGGTCATTTTATCCTCAGAATCTACCAACACTGAGAACACCATATTATTGTCGTGATAGGTTTTCTTCGTTTTTGGACATACCCCTGAGCCCATGATCGGCTGATTAGCGGTGTTTATACCTCCAGCTAAGGTTAATAGTTCATTATAAGTTTCCCATAAAAATTGCGGAGGAATCTCTTGGCCAATGTCTTCTCCCTCCTTAGGATTATACCTGGTTGGCAGCTGTATATCTACTTTAAAATGAGTCATGCTCCCTCAGAGGGAGTTTTTCAAACTTTACTTTGTTTTTAGTTAAGAGATCCAGTGATTTTTTCTCTACAACAAATTCATTCTTTTTATTAGAGTAAGTGTTTCCATTCGTTATCAATAAGTAAAACCCTTTAACTATATTATCCTGTGAACTATTTAGTTTAACTCTGACAAATTCTTTACCCATAATATTTCCCCCCAAACTAGAGGTTGAACCTCTTTTTTTAACGATTATTAATTTTTGATAGTTATATTCAACTATCTAATCAGACATCACCCGCTCAGCAGCGCTACCGTAAACACCACTATCGCGAATACCACCAACAATCCCAAAATTTTGGGATGGAACAAGGTTGCGTAAATATTCTCCTGAAAGTCTGCACCAGCCACAGCTTCTTGGCCTTCTGCGACATTTTCCGTCTGCGCTGACTGTTCCAACAAGGATTGCCCTAACACTTTTCCAAAACCGGCTACCACTATTAAAATTCCTACCGCGACCAGAATCCATTGAATATTAGTCTGCTTGTAGGCCTGGATATCTTTTGCACCCATGATCATAAACAATAAGATCATCAGCACGAAAAATATGATGGCGATGGCAAACCAGGGGATGATAAAATTAATCAGGTCAATAACTGTACGGGAAAGCAGCACCGTCAGGGAAACAGCACTGGCAATAATAGCATTGATACCGATTGATTTCCCGACGACTTCAGTCTTCTGCAGGAGCGCAAACAGAAAAGCCCAGACTAATAAGACTGGAAAAATAAAATCGAACAACTGCAATATCCCTAAATCTAACGGCGTGGCCATTCAGTTTAGCTCCTTGGTTGTTGTGTCCATTTTATTTATCACGGCCTATGAGCATATTTACTTACGGTATCTTCAATCTGGCCGAATAATCCTTTTTCTCCTGGTCTTCTTGGTTCCTTAACTATGAACCATACTACTAATCCAAAGATGAGAAGAACAATCATCAGTTCCGTAACATCTGACGACCACCAGTAAAAAACGTCATAAGGCCCCCGCCATAAACCAAGGGAAGCGCCAAAGATGAATCCCACAAATCCTAAAGACAGGATAGCGATCCAAGGGGCGGCTGCGGCGGTAAAATCAGCGCCAAAGATCCCCATCAACAATAATACCATGATGGCTGCAACAGAAACTAAGGAAATGCTAGGCAGGGATTCATTCATCACTTGTACAGGATCATAACCGAGAGGATAAGTTCCAGTGATATGGGGAACGACAAACATCAAAGCCAGGACTAAGGCAATGACTACCCTAAATTGTTTACTGTCTTTAAATAAAGCTAACTTCGCAGTGACTGCGAATACAATAGTAAAGACTAAGATGAATGGAAGCAGAAAATCCATTACCCCATATGCTTGAAAATATTGTGCGAGATTTGTGAAACTTGCGCTGACCATATTTTAACCTCCTAACTTTTTTTAGCTTCTCCTTTTGGCGTATAGGTTATCCAAACCATAAACCCGATAATGATGATAATAAATATTAAAGTTGCTGCCCAGTCGGCATTGATATTTTCAAATAGATCAAATATAGTCTGCAGCCAGCCCAAGGCATTAAGGAAGATCACCACTAATCCGATCACCATCACCCAAATCAAGATTTGAGTTAATACTGGCAATTCCTTCATACTGTCAAATTCCTTATCACCAAAGAACAAGGCTACTAATAACAAGAAACAAACCCCTAAGATAATCAACAATACCACGTTAGCCATCACTTCATTGATGACTCCGACCAATTTGGTGGAAGCGATGACTAAGAAGGCTATCACAAAAGCAACCATGGCGTTGATATTCTTTTTAGGAAGATCTTTACCGTCAATTTTATCTACGCCAAATATTTTAGTCTTTTCCAGAATAGCAAAAATTATGGTGAAGACCAGCAAGAAAGGAAGTATAACGTCATATACACCTAACTTGTTCAAGAAATCAATCATCCCGCGAAAAGCGCTTTCTTCCACCATTATCTATCTCTTTTTTAAAGTAAATTAAAAGAAAAGACTATATAAATGTTGCGGAAGCTCAAAATCGAATCTTTTAAATAGTAGTTCTGATTTAATTTAGCAGAGGTGTAGATTGACGTGAGGTGGAGAAGATCAGTTATACAGTACTTTTTTTGGTGTATTTTATTTTTAACAATAATCTCTGTTCTTGCCGCCGCTGAAACCACGGTAACTTCCGCGCCCATCAAGAATGAAATCACTCCCGCAGAGTATGCTACATTTAGTGTAACCATTACTAATAAAGAAGGCCTGATCCAAACGTATAACCTCTATTCTTTGCAATCTGGCCAAAGTTGGAATGTTGATCCTTTCCCATTAAAAGATAAGGTTATCGAGTTAGGGCCTGGTGATTCATATACTACCACCATCAGAGCCAAAACCCTTCAGGATTTGCCGCCAGGAATTTATTTTGTACATCTTACCGTGCAAAGCGACCTTGGAGAATCGTATACAGAAGAATTGAAAATTTACCTTAAGGCAAAAGATCCCTTAGATTATCTACCTACCATCCGCGTCAATGTGGACATGGATGAAAAAATAAATCCCAAGGAACCGTTGTCAATAAAGCTATTCTTGGAAAACAGGAATCCACTTAATCTCAAGGACTTGAAGATCAGGATTGAGACCGAAATCCCGGAATTCCAGAAAGAAGTGATCATAGAACTTCCTCCCCAAGGGAAAAAAACGGTGGAATTCAGCATTGTGCCTAATCCTTATACCCAACCGAAGGAATACACCCTTTTCTTCGTCTTTGAAAGTAAAGGTGAAGCGGTCAAAGTTATCGAACAGAAAATGGAAATTTTATCGCTGCTGCCACCATTTGAAGTCACAGCGATAGAAGAAACAGCCTACCTTAAAAAGATGAGGACTTTAACTGTGCGCAATACCGGGAATGTCCGCAATACCCAGATTGTAAAAGACCACGTCTCTTTATGGATGCTTCCCATCATCCGCAGCGATGGACAAAGTAAGGTGATCGATGATGAACGGTATTTGACATGGGAAGCAGAATTAGGCCCTAACGAATCCATCAATATTCCTGTAGTGATCAATTACAGGATTTTTGTGTATGTGTTGATTACTCTGCTCTTATTTGGAGGATTCTACTGGTATGCGCAATCACCGGTAAGCTTGCAGAAAACTGCAATAACAACAAGAGGAGATGAAGGGACATTATCTGAAATAAAAATAACCCTTGAATTGAAGAATCATTCCAATAAACCAATCAAAAATGTTACTGTGACTGATCTTGTACCAAGCATCGCCAATGTTGACAAAAGCCTGGAATTGGGAACTCTTAAGCCCCAAGAAACAAAACATGCCAAGAATGGAACAAAAGTAGCGTGGTCTTTAGCGGAATTAGATGCTCACGAACACAGGCTGATCACATATAAAATAAAAGCAAAGCTGAACATACTTGGCACATTTAGTCTTCCACGTGCAGAAACTGAATTTGAACGCAAGAAAGGACAGCGCAGGAAGGCATATTCCAACATATTCAGAATAGGCGAATAACTAGTTATTTCAAAATCATCTATGCACCATAAAAACATTTATATATTAGTTTCCTCCTTAAAGGAGAAAATTAAGCGCATATTCAAAGGGTGAAGATAATAAAAAACAAGAGGGTGTGAACATGAGAGACTTTTTTTTACAATTAAAGGAAAAATTTACACGGCCTGCTGAAGAACAGGAGGAAGTAACGCAAGGAGATAATTACGTGGAGTTAGATACTGGAGTTCCAAAAGAAGACAAGGCTAAGGTAGTAGTCCGCCCTTTTGTCATGGAAGAATTTGAGGATATTAAATCAGTTCTTGATGTTTTACGTGAAGGATCAACTATTGCGTTGATTAACATCAAGCCTTTGCGTGAAAAGGATTTAGTTGAATTGAAAAGAGCGATTTCCAAATTGCGAAAGACCTGTGAAGCTATTGAAGGAGATATAGCTGGATTTGGTGAGGATTATGTGGTTGCTGTTCCTCATTTTGCAAAGATCCACAGAAACGCTCCTTTCCCGAACGAACAGGAATAAGATTTCTTTAATTTTTTAATTCTCTTTTCTTTTATAGTAAAGTTTAAAAATCAAGATAAAAGTGTTCTCTTTAGTATGCCATCGTCGCTTAATCCGGTATAGCGCAGGATTGCTAATCCTGTTCCGCAAGGAATTCCCGGTTCAAATTGCCTGCTACACTAGGCGAACGTTGTCAAGTGAGATCTAACGATCCCACGAGCAGCCTTACAGCGTTGCAGCGTGAAAGTCCGGGCGGTGGCGTTTTTATTTTATACTAGCTTTTTCTGGGCTAAATTCTTTAAAATGTCGATAAACTTCTTTCTGTAATGATTTATCAAAGGAGAGTATTGCTTTGTTCCGATAATCATTCTCAAAATCTTTAAACAAAGAAAGGGAGAAAGAAACCTTCCATTTTTTTTGAAACAATTTTAAGGAATGTACGGCATCTTGGTATTGGACTTTTTTAGGTAAACTTTTGAGGCGTACATCAGTTGTTTCTAACTGTCCCTTCATTGTCTCTTCAAAGCCTTGCCTATTGCTACTACCATATTTTATGAAAAGCTCTTTTGAATTTTTCTTTTTAATAAAATCCACATAAGATTGGATTAATTCATCAGCCGACCAAACCGTAAACATAATTTTCATTCCTAATTTCCTATTTTTTCCGTTTAATCTCCTTGATCCCACCCATATACGGCCAAAGAACTTTAGGAATCTTGACTGTGCCTTCTTTGGTCTGAAAATTCTCCAGAATTGCAGCTATCACCCGCGAAGTGGCCAGAGCAGTATTATTCAGCATATGCACGTATTTCCGCTCTCCATCTTTAGCTGCGAATTTAGTATTCAGAGTGACCGCCTGATATTCCAAACAGTTGCTGCAGGAAGTGACTTCGCGGTAAGCGCCTTTCTTCTCGTTCTGTCCAGGGAACCATGCTTCGATATCGTATTGCAAGGATTGTTTGTTACCGATGTCCCCGCTGCAGACAGCGGCAACACGATACGGTATTTCTAACTGCTGGAAAATAAATTCGGAGATGGCTTGCATCTCTTTGAAATATTTAGCTGAATCTTCTGGTTTGCAAATGACGATCTGTTCCACTTTATTGAATTGGTGCACCCGGAAGATGCCCTTGGTATCGCGCCCATGCGCACCGGCTTCTTTTCTGAAACAAGTGCTGAGACCGCCAATCTTGTCCGGCAACTCATTTTCCTGTAATACTTTATCTTTTTTCAGGGCTAATAAAGGATGTTCGGAAGTTCCGATAAGATAAAGATCTTCATTTTCGATTTTGTAGATAGTGTCTTGAAATTCAGTAAGATTCACTCCTCCTTCCAAAGCCGCTTTATTGAGCATAAAAGGCGGCCAATGCATGGAGAAATCATGTTTTAGCAAGACATCAACGGCAAAGCGCTGTAAGGCCATATCGAGCAATACCGCTTCATTTTTTAAGTAATAAAAACGCGCCCCGGAAACGGCTGCAGCGGTGTCTAAATCAAATAAATCTAATCCTAATCCTAACTCAATGTGGTCTTTTAATGGAAAAGAAGGTTTGGCAATCTTTCCCCATCTTTTGAGTTCTTTATTGTCATTTTCATCTTTGCCGGCAGGGACTTCTTTATCGAGAATATTTCCTAATTTTTTTAAGGTTTCATTGCGTTGATGAAGCTGCTCATTGGCGTTATATTCACGCTCTTTGATCTCCTCGACAACATCCTTCATCTCTTTAATTTTTTTGGCCGCTTCTTTTTCCTTCTTGTTCTTCTTAGCTTGATTAATTTCCTGAGAGACAACATTGCGCTTATGCTTTAGCTCCTCGACTTTCTTTAATTCTTTTTTCCATGATTCGTCCAGCTTAAGAACCTGATCTACAATGGCTTGATCTCTACCACGTTTCTTTTCAGAAGCTTTTACTACAGCAGGATTTTCCCTGACTAACTTTATGTCTAACATGGAACCAGAAAAGATATTTATGTTATATAAATATTTGCTAATTTAAATTGGACTGCATACTCGACAGACTACCCAAAAGTATATAAATCCAGAAATTAGCCTTTCCCTTAAAGAGGAGAATGAAAAAGATAGCTGTTGTAGTAGTACTATTTGTTTTCCTATTTGCTATCTCTTCTTCTGCTGATACGGATACAGGGTGGGTTTGCGCTGTTGATAGTGATTGCACCGTATTAGTGCAAAATGGCGATTCGTATTATTGTAATCAGCAAACATTAACCTGTCACCAAATAGGGCCTGAACAGAGCGCATCAGAAACCACAACTGCGATTATCCAACTCGCACCAACCACAGATGAAAAAATCACTGCGTTAGAATCAAAAATAGTGAATTTAGAAAATGATTTATCTGTACTTTCTTCCGATTTATCGTTAACCAAAAGCGAAATTCTTACCGTTCAAAATCAAATCTCTTCTTTACTATCAGAATTAGCCAATTTACAAAATACCAACCAGGATATTTCTTCCAAAACTAATACCTTAGCTACGGGTTTAGCTGGGTTACAGCAGACTTTGGATTCGTTACAGAAAACGCTAACGGAACGGCAATCCTTCGGAAAGATAATAACCGTTATTCTTATTATTGCATTAATTGGCGGAGCTGGTTACGGAGCATATTATTACATCAATAGGAATTTAAAAGTTGTTAATCCAGAGATATTCAATTATATCCACAACAGCATAAAGCAGGGGAAAAAATCGCATCAGATCAAGCAGGAGCTGCGCAAAGCAGGCTGGATGGACAGCGATATAGAAAAGGCATACAATGAAACAGTGAAACAGAATTACCATCGCTACAAAACTTCTCAACCGGATCAGAGAGAGACTGCTGCACGAACCGAACAACGTTCTGCAAACAGAGCATCAACTCAGCGGCCTGCTTTGAATATGGCTGATCCAAAAAAAATGATTATCATCGCGGTAATTAGTATTCTGGTTATTACCGGCGGCTTGTTAGTCTTACGAGCAAGCACCGGCCAAGCCATCTTCTTAAAAAAAATGATTGGCGGGGAAGAAAACGGCACCAGCGGAGAGATTACCTACGGCGTAGAATGTACGCCGCCGCATCTGCTTAATCCAGCTGGTGATGCCTGTTGTCTAGATTCAGATAATTCTGGAGTATGTGACACAACTGAAATGCAAGGAGCCGGTTTAGCTGCAGGAGGAGATTGCAATGATAATCGGGAATGTAAAACTGGATTATACTGTGTTCATAACAAATGCAGCGACTTGAACGCATTGTATACCGGTGAAGGTGGGGACTGTACTAAGCTATGTAACTATTATGCCATTAAGATGCTTACCAGCGATGGAGAGAAATATGACTTGAAGCCGAAGCAGGGCAGCTATACCGGCGCAGGAGCATTGGAATGGAAGATTCTTCCAATTGAACAGCATTGTAAAGGAGAATCTCCTATTGTGCCAATCAATGTGATCAGGAAGCAGACAGGAGAAATCATCAGCGAAGAAGTAATTTTATTGCATGAAGGAGAGACCAGCCCAGTCTTGACACATCCAACTATTTCTAAGTTAGCCTTTAGCCTTACGGTAGCAGATGTCTTTGAGAGCTGTCCTAAGTAAAATGAGTGATAGAAATTCTAAGTAAATTATTCGATAGCTATAACCTGCTCGTGGAATTCAATATACGTGAAATCTCCACTTAAGGTATTTTGATTAACCTTTTCTCAAAAGGTTGGTTGAAAGGGGCCCCAAAGAGGGGGTGAGGGTGGTAGAATTCTATGGGACCCCCCTTCACATCGTGACATTATGCCCAAACGTGCATTGTATAGCAAATCACTATTGATATATAAATGTTACTATTTAGTATACTGGTTGCTAAAAAGTGACAAGTGGTGACCAAAAAGATTATAAATTATAGCCGCTATAGCAGTTATAGAATGGCAACAACAATCCAAATTAGCAATGAAACAAAAAATCTCATCAGTACCTTTGGCGCTAAAGGAGATACCTACGAAGTTATTATTAAGCGCATGTATGATTTTGCAGTGAAGGAACAATTGCGAGAATTCTTGCTCTCTTCAAAGGATGCTATCCCCATAGGCGAAGCGATAAAAATGGCTAAGAAAGAATGGCGCAAGTAGAGGTCATTCCTTCGCTTTACGAAGAGATCAGGAAAAAATTCAAACAGCAAAGCGTGGAAGTTTTAGAACATCTGAAGTCGCTTGAATCCTCTCCACACAAAGGAAAACTTCTTGGCAATGTAAGTGGAATTGTGATTAAAGAGTTGAAATACAAGAATTTTAGATTCTACTTCATTACCGATGGTTTTAGATTGAAGTGCTACGATCAAGAAAAGTTGGTCGATCTTCTGTTGCGCTTTGTGAGGATGTCTGATAAGACTCATCAACAGGAAACTATTGAGGAGATCAAGCAAATATTAAGGACGATTGGGGCTGGCGGGTTTTGAAAAATCAAGTATTCTGTTGCATAACTACTATCCAGTGATAATTCTAGGGAAGTTTTATAAAGTAAGGGCAAATCTTACTACCCATTACAACCATGAAAATTAAAGTATCCGTATCAATGGAATAGGAAACAATTAAGGAAGTCGAACAGAAAGTAAAAGATGGAATCTTCCGCAACAAGAGCCATTTTATTGAATTGGCGACGCAGAAGATGCTTATGAAATCTCAACCAGAGGAGAAATAAAAATGACACAAGAATTCATTACTATTAATGTACAAAGAGGAAAAAGAAGCTATATTCACAAATTACCTACAGACAGGTATAAAGCAGAAGTAGTGCAAGCTGAAGAATTGCTGAAAGATGCTGGTTACATTTCACCAGTTGAGCGGCAAGAATTAGAAGGTTTTCTCAGCAGAACTGATTATTTAGCAGTTACTGATCTGGAACAAACCAAGAAAAGGATTCAGGAGTTTAAGGAAGCTGGAATTCCGCCTCTCTATGATGCACGATTTGATGAATCTAAGTTTCCAACCATAGATTTTCTTGTTCAATTCCCTACCGGGATTTATCAGCGCAGAGCAGCAGCAGAAGCTATAAGACGCAGGAAAATGGGAATAAGGGGACCTGGAAGAATCCGGCCGAGTACACGTAGAGATATTCTCGCATTCAGAACCCTTGCTTTCGATGACGATAAGTTAAGTGATTATGTTATACGAGAATTTGAAGATTATGGGCGCACTAAAGATCTTAAGAGTTTGGACAGTGAAACAGTCGTTAAAAGTGATTTATTGCTTTTAAAATACTTAGAACAGGCATTAAAACATCTCGCTCCAGAAGAACGCAGCTTTACTCCGTTCCAAAAAGGATTGGAGTTGGAATTTTTAAGAAAAAGATTTTGGCATGTTGATTATGCCACTGAAGACAGGACGCACATTGCAGAAGATTATGTCAAGAGAATAGAAGCCGGAGAAACTGGATTGGCAGTAAAGGATATTTTGCCGAGAATGAAGTTATTTTTTCCTGAAATAGTTGACAAAGAATACGATTTAGAACGAATCAGGCAAGAAAAATTGTTGCGAGAATGTCAAGAAACTGGTGATTACCGAGGAATGCCAAAAATTGTTCTTGTTGACAGCAGATACGGTACTCAATACATTCGGCAAATCCAGGAGCATATCCAAAGCAAGTGTGAAGAAATTGTTGCAGAAGACCATCTCAAAATCTTTGAACCATTAAAGGATATGCACCAAACCATGCAGATTCCGTACGGGCTGTTGTATTTAGAAGAATTCAGGGGCCCGATAACTGAAAAAAGGACTAAGGTATTGGGAGAAATGGACCATGAACAGTTTGCAGAATATTTCGGAACCAGCCATCATCGAACTGCATCTATCGGACACCGGCAACTGGTTGGTGAAGGGCTGCTTGATACCCAGTTCAGAAGTTTGCTGATGGATAGATATAGAGATTTGAAGTAAAATTTAGAAAAGCTTCTTTTAGAGCATAGGACTGAAGCAGACCGGGAGGAATAAATGAATGAGACGAAGAGAGCATTACTATATCCCAGAGTTTTACGCACATTCCGGCATTGAGCCATTTACAGATCATGCCAGGGAATATTTTGCCTGCCAAAGATCTGCCCCTATTTCCAGAACCAAAGACTTACATTCCCGTCATCTCTTTTTTACCTTTACTGATACCTTATTACAGCGCTTCGTAACCGAACCGAATTCTGTCAAGAAACCATACGAAGTGGCATTAAAATACGGCTTTAGGGGATTCAGTACCGGCAAGAAAAACGGGATATTCCTCCTAAGAAAAGACGATAGCAGATTACTTAGAGCGGTTAATCGTTTAATTCCCAACCATGAAGAGCTGATCAGGGAAGATTTAGGTTTGCAGGAAAAAAGTTTAGATGACCTTTGCAAAGTTAAAATTGTCTGGCACAATCCTTCCGGAGAACGAGTGGTCGGCGCATATAACACGGAAAATAATAGGATTATCTTCCTTGATTTTGCTCAATATTAAGCTGCTTCCAGAATTTCTACTTTTATCCCGCGTGGAAACTTGTACTCACGCAGCCCATTGGTTTGCGGTATGGGCTGATCATGATTAATCGGTTTCAATTTTGTCTGGAAAAACACCACATTAAAACCTCCGACCACACCAATTTTGCCAAAGAAATCTTTCCGCTTATCTTTCGACATCGTTTTTATCTGGGCAATTACTGCCCGTGTAGCATCAAAAACCGGCGTGGGATCTTTTGAAGAGCTTAATGTTCCGGCCGCCACGGTTTTCTGGTACTCTGATGAAGCCATTGCTCTTCCATACTTCCGATACTCGCCGTAATAAGCTGCGGCGGCATAATTATTTATTTTCTTTGTGAGCTGCTCTAAAATTAGAATAAATCGCATTATCTTATTTCCAATATTTTCAAAGCTGGCAAAGAATATTTCCGTCTCCTTGGGCAGCGATTTTTTATGAATCTTCATCCCTTCCTTAAGCAGGACTTGCAATTGCTTTGCTCTGATGATCATCAACTTGCAGTAGTATAATGCTTCCTTAAGAAATTTCGCTAAAAGGCTTATCTCTAATTTACTCTTGTAAACCGCCCTATAATCTTGTTCAAAGTTTTGTAATTCATCAGCGTGTTTTTCCAGTTCTTCCTGCAATTGTATTTCCTTCTCGAGAACGTTTTCCAGCTCGGTTACGATTTTTGCTAACGTCTCCAGGTTAATGTTGCTGTAATTGAGGGAATAAGAATGGATAATAAATCCCTTTTCTACCATAACTTCATCTCGCAATGACTTTTCTTCCTTCAGTATTTTTGTCAATAGTGCTTCTAATTCCTTAAACTGCTCTTGCAGGTAGGGTAAAAAGTTCCTTATTTCCGGCATGGATAGATTAATGGCCATGAATTTATATAGTTTCTGATGCTTCTTATATCAAATCCACCATATGATCATACTTGTATTCTTGGATAATGGATGAAGTGTCGTATTCTTTTACTATATCAGAAAATTTCATTCTAATAGAATGTACAACCTCATCGAATTGTTTGAGATTTTTTGCGGCAATATTAATCATAAAGTCCCATTTACCCGTAGTCTTGGCAACATACACAATGTTGGGGTGACTTTTGAAATATCCAGTCAGCTCCTTTTCTTTTTGAGGAGTAAGGTTATGCAAATTGAAACTAACGAAAGAATAAATTTCATAACCCAATATTGAGGGATTAAGGACAACATGGAAAAAACGTATTGCCTTTAGTTTTTTCAGGCGATTGATCCGATAAAGAACGCTGTCTCGTTGTATGCCTGTTTTCCTACTGATTTCCGCTACTGAAAGCCGCGCATTTTGATCAAGAATAGTGAGTATCTTCTTGTCTTTTTTGTCTAGTTTAAGCTGTTCTCCATACCCAATTAAATGTTCTTCTTCAGCCATTTTTCTTATTATAATAATATTGCTTATATATTTTTCGTATTTTAAGTAAAAAATATTAGAATGTTTAATAAATGATGGGCTTAGTGAATAGTAATATAGACTAAAAATGCCTATAGAGAAAATGAGACAAGGATATTTACAACAAACTGAAAGAGGAATCAGTTACCATTCAAGCAATGGGAACGAACTTAGCGACAGAATCATAGTGCCAATTAGATTTATCGATTTTAGTTTGTACCTTCAGAATCCTTCCGATGAAGGAGGAGACGGACCGCCAGATTATGGAGGGAATTACGGCGGCGACGATGGACCTGGAAATCATTTTTTTGTAAGAACAGGACCTAGGAGAGATGCTGATGAGGTAGCACTATGAGAACTAATGAACGTGGTGATTGTCGGAAGCTACAGCCATATACACATGAGTGGCTTTCATCTTCAATCTTCAGAGCAGGAAATAGGGCAGGATCATCTAGTTATTCCTCGATTTGATTATGAAGAGTGGAGAAGGTGTGTAGATGAAGACATTGATCAGAGAACTATACGACAAAGCGGAAATATTCTTGAAGATATTGTCGCATTAATTACTTCTAACCGGTATAGAAGAGGCTCACGAAGATTCTTCGAATCAAACAGAGAATACTACGAAGAAAGAATAAATAACGCCATTCAGAATGAAAGACCCATTGAGTTTGTTCTTCCATCATTTCCAGTAAAGTGCTTCAATCCACTAAAAGTTAGAAGAAGGACTCCTGACTTGGCAGAAATTGGATGTTTATCTAGGCTTTACTCCCTTTGCAGGGATCTTGGGCAGATATACGAACCAGGAGCTAGAATTATCTTAGTAACTGACGGTTTAGTGTATGCTCCAATATTTCGAGAGCCAACTGCTGATGCTCAAGGATATAGGGAAAGGATTGATGGATTAATCGATAATTTAGGATTTAGAGATTACATTACTTCAATTGATATGGACGATCTAGTTAGTTCTCGTCAGGATGAATTTGATAGGATTTATCAGAGAGTAGAAAGACAGGTAGCAGATCATTGGATGCAGCATCCAAATGATTCCGACAGGATTACACTTATTGAAAATACCATGACTAACATTAACCTAACAATGTATTCTGAAAGAGCTTTAGTTGATGTCTTTGTCAACAGAAATAATAACTCATTAGAACAAGAAATAAGAGAAAGAGCTACTGCTTCAGCATTTGAATATCTGGTGTTTAACCAAACCATCAGAGAAATAGATTTAGTCCAAAGAGCTTTTCCTCGCGCATTGAGAGTAACCTGCCATCCAAAAGAAGGCCAGTTAGGTTTACATCTTGTTCATCCAAATAGTTTTAACTTTCCATGGAATGGAGTAGGAGTTTTACGACGAGATGGAACAGTAAGAGTAGAGTTTGAATACGAAGCTAGAAGAAATCCTAACTACGTTGCTGTCCATATTGAAGGAGAAAGTGATCCATTTTATTTTCGGAATAGATGATTTCAGGAATCAAGATGACCCTACCAGCAAACAAACGAAGAAATTATAAATCTGGAATATTTCATCCTTTATATGGCCGAACCAAATCCCGTATTAGGTTTTAGTATCGTTAAAGATAAAAAATATAAGAGGGATTGTGAAGCCTACCGGAACATGATAAAGAGAATATTAAACACGGAACTGGATATCGTTGGTTGGCCTGAAAGAAGCCCCCTCCTGCACGCTCCTCTTCACCGCAAGTGTGAAGGATATCTCCATGCCAGAGTCGACCAAAATTTGAGAATTTTATACAAGCCCGATTACAAAGACAAGATAATTTTCTTAGAGCGCCTTTTAAATCATCGAGAAATGGAGAGGAAGTGCGATTAATAATGTTCTATGTGCGCACCTAAAAATTCTTCTATTTCAGAAAAATTATCCAAGTTGATTCTTACCACGCACCGGTCGATTTGGACTTTTTTGGAAGCAGCTAATTCTCCTCGTAAATTTTTAGCAATGTCTAAGGGGAGACTCTTAAGAAATGCTTCTTGACAGCTTTGATATGGAGAAAGAACAGTATAATTTAAGTATCCTTGATCTTCACAATCGTATAGGTCTGCGCTGATAACTCTGTCTGCATATAGTAATTTCGTCCATTCACCACAATGCTCCAATTCTAAAAAGTAAAACGGCCCTTGTGCTGTTTTTTTCCAAGTTTCCTGCTTTACAGGCAGGTCGTACAGTTTACTAAGAGTTTCAAAAATTTGTTCTAGCGAATCATCGGGTGACATTTTTAGCCTAAATAAGGCATTATTTATAATCTTTACTACCACAAAGTAATAATTCAAAGAAAGATTTATAAAATAGAGGTAAATCTTACTACTTCTTACTACAATGAAAATAAAATGAATCCGATAAAAATAGCTGATTTGGAGATGGAAGCAGCTCAATGTATATCTATTAGCCCAAGCTATCTTGCGAAGATCATCAGCGGTGGGATGTATGGAGAAAAGCATTTAGAAGGTATGCTTCTTTCAATGGCACATATGACCTCTCAGACTGGGCGAGAAGTGTCTGCAGTTGTTTATTCTAAAATGAGTCGAAGGGACGAATCCAAAAAAACGAAGAGAAGCCTAAACTTTCTAGACTTTCGGATAGTGCCTTCCTTGGGGAACTTTCATAGTGTTCCGGATCCCGCCTTTTACAATTCTGCTTTATATCAAGATTTTATACATGATGGAAAAGGGAAAGACATTAGTAGTCCTTCTTTAGTTTTACCTTTAGTTCATGTTCACACCCATCCTTCAACTAATTCTTTCCCCTCAAAAGAGGATTTACTAAATGCTGGGGTTAAATATCAAGAAGAAATAGATTTTGGTACCTTTGGTAAAGTACGAACTGCTAATCCTACTCTTAACATTATCATCGGTACCTCAGGCTATCCCGGAAATCCTTCTCCTAATGCTCATGAGTTTACTTTTTATCAGTTGAATGGTTATATGTCTCTTTTAGATTCTTTTGTAAGAGATTATGATGATCATCATGCTAAATCAAGGAAGGATACTACTCTAAAAAGTAGTTTTGGTGATAAAACTCCATTAACTAAAGATTTTATGGAGAAATTGAAAGCAGCAGGCGTATGTAAATATTTACACTTTCCTGCTTCAGACAGTAGGGATGGAGATTCAAGATCGTTATTTGTAAAGGATGAATTCCGTGGAGCAACAATACCTCAGAAAAATTTAGCAAAAATTGGCTCTCATTTTGCCTACGAAATAAAATTTAGAAGGGAACCACTCTACTCTCAGTATTATTCAGCCCCAAGAGTTGAGATGAGGATGTGAATGGAGTTAATTACTAAATGAAAATCAAAGTATCGGTATCGATGGAAGAGGACACGATCAAAGAAGTCGAGCAGAAGATAAAAGATGGTATCTTCCGCAATAAGAGCCATTTCATTGAATTGGCAACGCAAAAGATGCTGGGGGAGAAGAGAAATAGGTAAGAAAAATGGTAAAGAAAAAACATAAACACATCGATGCTGGCTTAGTAAATGACTTGAGTATCATAGATGATATCGGGATAGAGGGTTGTTTAGGTCTCGGCACAGATTCCGAAGTCAGTGATTATTTAGGGATTGATTCTACGAAGGGCGCTCTACAGAGAATTTTTGTGTATGCAGGATGCATCGCCCCTACCGGGAGAAAACCAAAACCGCAAGAAGCTACACCCGCCGGCCGGTCGCATTTGTATCTAGTCCCTGAACATGAAGAGGATATAGATTTTGAACAGGAGCATCAGGATAGGGATTACCAAGAAGAAGTGTATGAGAGAATCAGAAAAGAAATTTGTGGATGTAGCCACTGCTTGGAAACATATCGATCACTCACTGAAGCAGCAGCATATAGGTCTTTAACTGGCTGTAATGAGGTTTTAAGAAATCTTAAACAGGATCAGGATGATAGTCCAACTGCTAGAAGGGTTATTGAAACCCTAACTAAAAGAGCAAGTATAGAATCAAAACTTCGTACCTTTGATTATTTAGGGTTATTAGAATATGCTGAAGATAAGAAAATGGAGTGAATAAAGTATTGAAGGCTTTGAATAACCTGCTTTCATCGCAGGTTTTAAGCCTATCAAAGCCTTCAAAGAAGGATTTTGAAGAGGTTAATCAAAATCCTCTATTATATAAAAATAGTGAGAGACATTTGTCAGGAAAGAATAGTTATTATGACCAGATAGTGTTATATTTTATAAAGAGAAAATTAAATTCATCTATATTTCTCCAACACACCCACATCAGCTAAAGAATAACTCTCTTTTAAGCCTGGCATTTTCCCAGCTTTCACATCAGCAACATACTGCCTAATTGCTTTAGCTGCTTTCAGATCATACTGCCAAACAAACTTTGGAAATGTTCCAGGCTTACTTGGCAATCCGGTACTCAAGCCAAGAAGATCATACGACACTAACACTTGTCCGTCGCAATATGATCCTGCGCCTATGCCGATAGTGGGAACTCGGGCTCTTTCAGTAATCAGTTGAGCAACCTGCCAAGGAATACATTCTAGAACCACAGAAAAAACTCCTGCTTTTTCTAATAGATGGTAATCAGCAAACAATTTTTCTATACTTTTTTCTGTTTTACCTTGAACAACTCCTTTATCAGCTAATGTTTCTGATTGAGGGGTATAACCAATATGTCCTTGCACAGGAATGCCTTGGGCGATAATAGCTTTAATGGTGTTTGCTAAATACGGTTTCTCAGTCCCGCCTTCTAATTTTACTGCGTCTACACCAGCGGTCCACAATTTTTTGGCATTGGTAACTGCGTTCTCTATAGTGTCGTATGAACCTGCAGGAAGATCGCCAACGACGAGGGCATAATCATTTCCTTCTTTAGTAACACCATTCGCCACTCGCTCTGCCATTTCTACCATCTGATCCATGCTTATTCCTCTAGTGGTATCCCGACCATTCAAAATAAAATTGGCAGAATCACCGACCAGAATCATATCAACTTTGTTTGCAGATTCTAAGGCAGCCATAGAATAATCATAGGCAGTGAGCATGGCGATTTTCTCTACACCCTTCATTACCCTTATTAGCTGGGATTTGGAATAATCGCTCATAAAAAGGGGTGGATTTGGCGCTTTTTATGTATTGTGATACCTATTTCCTAAAGATAACAAAATCAAACAAAAGATTTAAATAAGATTAAATAACTTTATTTAATATTAAATAACTTGGTAAAAAATATGGTCTTAAAAACATTTAATGTGCAGGAAGCAGTGTATAAAAAATTTTCTGGTTTTTGTAAACAACATGGCATCAGCATGAGTAAACAGGTTGAAATATTTATGGAAACCATGATTGAGAATGACCCTGAAGCTAAAAAAGAATACTTAGAAAAGTTGGAAAGAATCAGGAAAGGAAATTTTGTTAGTATAGGTAATTTTGCAGAAAAATATAAGCTATAATCAGAATGGAATATAAACTGCAAGTTTCTGAAGAGTTAGATAAAGCGTTTAGCAAACTTGCCAAGAAAAATAAGAAACAGCTTCAGATAATACATAAAAAGATTGATCAAATTTTAGAAAACCCTTATCATTTTAAGCCATTACGCGGGGATATGCATGGCACAAGACGAGTGCACATTGATACTTCATTTGTTCTAACCTATGAAATTGATGAAGAGAAAAAACTAATACGCCTGTTAGATTTTGATCATCATGATAAGGTTTATTGATTTATTTTTTGGAAAAAAATTGCCTAAATTATTCTGTTAAAGCTTTAACATCCAGAAGATCAATATCTCTCTTAATTTTTGCTTTGTATTTGATTAATTCATTCTTTGGAATAACTGGTACAATGAGTCCAAAAATCTTCTTCTTTGGAGAAGATAGATTTATCTTAAAATTTCCCCATTTTCTGGTATTTTTATTGAATATCTTTTGAGAGTTACTTCCTATTAAATCAATATCCTGACCTTGATAATCTATGGATAAGTAATTCACATCCCATTCTTTATCTTTATAATGTGAAGGGTCCGTAAATTTAAAATTCTTGAAGAACGGCATTAATTTCTGTAGTGCAGAATCGGGAACATCTATGTCTATATCAAATAATTTTCTTTTTACGCCATAACTATTAACAGCAAGACCGCCGGTGACTCTAAAAGGAATTTTATTCTTTCGTAATATCTTGACAATCCAATGGAATGCTTGCTTCTTGAGGTTAATCATTATATTTTCACATCTTTAACTTTTATCTGCTCTTTTGCGACTCTAAAGAATAATAAAGCTAGTAACATTAGTCCTGCGGAGAATAAGAAAGAATAGCTTAAACTTATGTTGGTAATAAATGCTGCTGATAAGAAAATTATAACATCAAAAAAGCTGTCAATCATAGAAAGACTAGACAAGACCGTTGCACGGTTGTGAGATTCAATATGTTCATTCATATATTGCGAAAAAATAGGGTTTCTTAACCAAATAGTTATCCTGACCACAAAATAAAATAGTAATGCTACTAGTATATTTTGAAATAACGCTCCAAGGACAAACGCTAATAATGGAAGCAATCCAGTATAGAAGATAATTCTTCTACCGTTGAATTTTGATTCTATTTTGTTGATATTCTGGTTTAAGAGAAAAATAATGAGCGAGGAGACCGCCGTTAGTATCCCGAAGAAAACAATAGGAACTTCCGACGTTTGTAGATATGGTTGCCATAAAATTGCAAAAAGGTGGCTTCCCGGAATGAGTATTAATGTTTTATTCATAAACATGGAAACCAGTTTGGGGGAATTTCTGATATGTTGTACAGACATTTTGAATAATGTGAAGGGAGACCTGATTTCATGCGGTCCACTCTCTACTTTTGGTTCTACTAACGATAATGAGATGAAAAAAGCAATTATGGCGAATAGCAAATTTCCAAGAATTAATAACGTAAATTGAAATGAAGTTAAGTCTTTTGCAATTATTGAGCCGATAGGGGCGATTATTACGAGGGGTAAAAATCTAGCCGACACTATTCTACCCATATATTTTTGCATTTTTTTTTCTTTTTTATCTTGTTTAAGTGAATCATAGATCATAGCTTCATCACTACCCGAAGCAAAGGTTAGAGTTATCCCCAATAAGATAAAAAGAAAGAAAAATTCCCAAAAGGTGTTTGCAAATAACAAGCCGATGGTAAATA
>Ga0209542_10002705_pt1 | contig 39244 bp, 37 predicted proteins | sample RifCSPhighO2_01_FD_184028 | JGI IMG/M metagenome (GOLD analysis project Ga0209542, IMG submission 184028) | Soil microbial communities from Rifle, Colorado - Rifle CSP2_plank highO2_0.1 (SPAdes) (version 2) | ecosystem: Environmental > Terrestrial > Deep subsurface > Rock core/Sediment ... | reverse complement strand
TCATATGAGGGTTTGAGTTTTGTTTGGTTCATATAATTCAAAACAAGAACCCTTACTTTTATTTTTCGGTTTTAGAATTATTATCTTCGAGGGTCTACCCAACTGTCAAAGTTGGGTTGAATAACAAATTTTTCGCTTCCAATTATTTTTACCATTTTTAGTAATATGTCAAATAATTTTAACTATAAAAATTAATCTAAAATAAAAAAAGTTAACGACAGCATCTGATTTTCACTTCTTGCGAAACTAATGTCAGACGTAATCAGCTTAACTTCTGTGTTCGGAATGGGAACAGGTGGAACCTGACTACTATGGCTGTCTGAAATTAGTTGTTTAGTAGTATTTTTAAAGCTTTTGATATTTCATTTGAAAGGAAAGTTAATAAGAAAACCATTGGCTTTGAAAAGTAAGATTGTAAAGAAACCTTTGGTGTCTTTACGCGGGAGTGCCGGAGCGGTCAAACGGGACAGGTTTAGGACCTGTTAGCTTAGTGCTTACCAAGGTTCGAATCCTTGCCCCCGCATTATTTTATAAAACTTTAAAACATTACTTACTTAAATAATTAAATTTACTATGCGCCCGTAGCTCAGCCTGGATAGAGCAGTGGGGTCCTAACCCAAAGGTCGAAGGTTCAAATCCTTTCGGGCGCGTTTGCATAAAGTTTAAAATACTAATAAGTTACTATAAAATAATCTGCACCGGTGGTTTAATGGTAGAATCATTGGCTTCCAACCAATTGACCCGGGTTCGATTCCCGGCTGGTGCATCCAAATGTTTTAAACATCAAAAACTTCTAGTTTTTGTGGCTTAAAATCTAAGAAGTAGATTTTAAATACCTATATTTTATAATTTTTATATGTCAGACAACCAAGAAAAAGAAAATAAACAAATTGAACAGAAAGTTGAACAAAAAAAAGAAAAGAAAGAATTCAAAGAGCATCTAAAAAATGCAGATGCTGTGTACAATAAATACTATTTAATTCTCTTGTTAATTCCAGTGATTTTATTAGCTTTAACTTTAGTATATCTAACATACTTTTCTTATCAAAATGGAGATATAATAAAAAAAGATATTACTCTTACAGGAGGCACTTCTATTCAAGTCCATACTAATACAGATATTATTAAATTAAGAAGTGCATTAGAAAATAAATTTGAAGATGTTTCTGTAAGAGAAGTTTCAGATATTATAACAGGAGAGCAAGTTGCATTTATAGTAGAAACCGCATCTTCTCCAGAAGAAGTAAAACCATTTTTAGAAAATTATCTTAGTATAAAATTAAATAATGATAATAGCAGTGTAGAATTTACAGGTTCTGCTCTAAGTGGAAGTTTCTACAATCAGTTAAGAGTTGCAATTCTTATAGCTTTTATTTTAATGGCACTTGCAGTCTTTTTGATATTTAGAACATTTGCTCCAAGTGTAGCTGTCGTTTTTGCAGCATTTTCAGATATTGTTATGACAATAGCTGTCATTGATTTGTTAGGAATAAAAATGTCTACAGCAGGAATTGTCGCAATTCTTATGCTTATAGGGTATAGTGTAGATACTGATATTTTACTTACAACTAGAGTTGTCAAAAGACATGAAGGAAGTGTTAACTCAAGAATATGGAGCTCATTTAAAACAGGTATTACAATGACACTATCAGCGCTTTCAATAGTAATAATTGGATTAATATTTACGTCATCTTTTTCATCAATTTTCAACCAAATATTTACAGTTTTAGCAATAGGATTATTTTTTGATATAATTAATACCTGGGCATTTAATGCTTCATTTATTAAATGGTATGTAGAAAGGAGGAATAAGTAAATGAATTTTAAATTTACTTGGAAAATTTGGATTTTAATCATTCTAATTATTTTGTCACTGATTTCTATAATTAATTTTCAGTCCCTTTTTTCTCAAGGAGTTCTTGTAAAAAATATTGAATTAAATTCAACAGAGTATCAAAATGGTTTAAGGCAAGGAGATATAATAACTTCAGTTAATGGAAAGGAAGTTTCAAATTCTGTTGAATATGTGAGTGCGATGTCAAATATATTTACAAATAATACTGAACCTATTAAATTAGTAATTAATACCAAAGATAAACAAGTAGTATTTTTTTCTGATAAAATACCAAAAATCACTATTTCAAATATTCAAAAAACAAAACTTAAAGCAGGTTTGGACTTGCAAGGAGGAGCCAGAGCTTTAATTAAACCAGAACAAGAAATAGATAAAGGTCAAATGCAGGATCTTATTTCAATTATTTCCCAAAGACTCAACACATTCGGAATAAGTGATGTAGTTATTAGACCTGTTTCAGATTTATCTGGTAATAATTATATGCTAATAGAAATTGCAGGAGCTACTCCTCAAGATCTTGAAAACCTAATTGCTGAACAAGGAAAGTTTGAAGCTAAGATTGGAAACGAAACAGTGTTTGTCGGAGGAAATAATGATATTACTCATGTTTGTAGAGATGATGCAACATGTTCAGGAATAAAAAGCTGTAATCAATATTCAGGAGGATTTGTCTGTGAATATGCTTTTGACATTTATCTAAGTGAAGAAGCTGCACAAAAACATGCAGACATTACTAGAAACTTAGGGATTAATGCTTCAAATCCTAATTACTTAGATAAACAAATAGACTTTTATGTAGATGATCGACCAACCCAGTCTTTATTCATTAGTAAAAATCTCAAAGGACAAGTAACAACGCAAGTGCAGGTGAGTGGGTCATCTCAAGGTTCTACAAGGGATGAGACAATAAAAATTGCAGAAGCAGAGATGAAAACAATGCAAACAATTCTTATTACTGGAAGTCTTCCATATAAACTTGAAATTGTAAAACTTGATACAATTTCCCCTATTTTAGGACAAAAATTTACTTACTTAATACTTCTTACAGGTATTGTAGGATTACTAGCTGTATCTATTATAATCTTTTTTAGATACCGAAATGTTAAAGCATCATTAGCAATATTATTCACAAGTTTTTCAGAAGTAGTTATTTTATTAGGTATTGCAGCTTTAATAAAATGGAACTTAGATTTACCAAGTATAGTTGGAATACTTGTTATGATTGGAACAGGTGTTGACCAGCAGATTGTTATTTTGGACGAGTCTAAATCATCTTCATCTACAAGTATGAAAGAAAAACTTAAAGGGGCATTATTTATTGTTGTATCTTGTTTCCTTACAGTAGTATGTTCTCTATTACCATTATTTTGGGCAGGAGCAGGGCTTTTGAAAGGATTTGCAGTTACAACTCTTATAGGTTTAACAGTAGGGGTATTAATAACAAGACCAGCATTTGCAGACATAATTAAATCATTCAGCAAAGAGTGAAATGTACCCAAGTAAACATATAGTGTTTGGTCTTATTTTTTCCTTGTTGGTATACTTTACTTTTCCTCAAATAGACACATTAGGTTTTTTTACAATTTGGTTGGCTTCTTTTTTAATTGATGTTGATCACTATATTTTCTATGTTTTTACAAAAAAAGACCTGAGTTTAATAAAGTCACATAGTTGGTTTATGAAAGAAAGTGCCAAGTCTTTTTCATTATCAAAGGAAGATAGAAAAAATTTTAGTAAACAAATACCATGTATTTTTCATGGAATAGAAACAATAGCCATATTATTTTTATTATCTTTTGTAAATAGATTCTTTTTGTATGTTTTAATTGGATTTATTTTCCACGAAATTTTAGATTTTATCCATATAGTTTACTATGGTTTTAGTCTAAAACATATAGGATCCCAAACATATAATTTATTACTTTATTTCAATAAGATTTAATTTTCAAATCTTAATTCAAAAGCCCTTTTAAGATAAGCCATACCATATTTGAACAAATTGCCCATTTTTGACTTACCTTCTTTCCTGAAATAGTATGTAAAAGGTACCTCTTTTATCTTATAATTTAATTTTTTAGCTCTATAAAATATCTCAAATCCAAATTCTCCAAAAATAGAGTTATACTTTAATGGAAGTGCTAAGAATTTATCTTTCTTAAAAAGCCTGAAATTACCACCAAGATCTCTTATATTAAGACCAATAATAATACCACATATTCTGTTAAGCAACTTTGAGCCAACTCTTCTGATAAAAGGAGATTCCATCCCTCCACCTTTTATAAAACGTGAAGCAGACACAATATCATAATCATTAGCATATGCAAGTATTTTAGGTATTATTTCCGGAGGATGAGAAAAATCAGCATCCATAGTTAACACAAACTTTCCATTTGAAACTTTTATTCCGTCTAAGACTGCTGTGAAAATTCCTCTTTTTTTTCTATGCAATGCTATGAAATACCCTTTTTCGACAAGTTTGTTCATTATTTCAGGAGTTTTATCTTTTGAACTATCGTCTACTACCACTATCTCGTGAGAATCCCTGAATTTTGTTGAATTAAGGACATTTTTTATCTCTTTCACAATTTCTTCCAGATTTCCCTCCTCGTTATATGTGGGGATTATAATAGAGAGTTCTTTCTCTTTTTTTAGAGGATTTTTTAGTATTTCGAAGTCTAATTCTTTGCCGTAACCTTTGTAATTGTATAAGCTCATTACAATTCAGATATAAGGCAATTTTTAAATATTTAGTTATTCGAGAGTGTGATAAAACTTATAAGCAGGTCTTGAGGTTTGTTATTATGGATAAAAATAAGTTTTTTCTTGGATTAGCAGTGGTTTTACTTGTAGTTATTTCCTTAGGAACAAAGTTTATGGGAAACACAGATGTTTATGATTATACTGATGTTGCAAAGTTTTTTGCTGGAGAATATGACGCAAAAATAAGAACAAGTCATTCTTACTTATATGGATTTATTCACTATCTGTCTATTGCGATATTCGAGAGCTTTTGGATTTTTAAAATTACAAGTTTGATTTCTTTATTACTGATAGTTTATTCTGTTTATTATATCTCTGGAAAAGATAAAAGAGCTTTATGGTTGATGTTGTTATCTCCAATAATTTGGTACATGGGGCCGTGGATTAGTCCAATACAGTTAGCAAGTTTAATTTTTCTTTGGGGTTGGTATTTTATCAAAAAATATGATAAAGATAACAAAATGCGGAATTTACTTTATTCTGGGGCATTGATTGGATTGAGCTGGGCTTTTTGGGATGGCATTCTATTTTTCATACCTTTGTTATTGATTTCTTTTTTCTACAATAAAAGATTAACGCATAGCATTTACTTTTTTATATTTATTTTAATAGGGAGCTTACCGAGAATAATTTTAGATCAAATTCTTTTTGGATTTTTTTTCTTTACTCCAGTAAGACATATAATGGCTTCTCTGGCTTTGACTTTCCTTGGTGGATTTTATAATCAAGGAAATTTGGCTAGTGGATTGGGATTAATTTTAATTATTATTTTTATTCCAATTTATGGATTTCGGATTTTTAAAAGAGAGGTCTTTAAAGAAAACAAAAAAACTGTGATATTCTTAATTCTATCATTTTTATTGTTGATTATTAACTCTCAAGTTAGATTTGTGTTGTTAATTGCACCCATAGTTATTTTGGTTATATGCAAGCATATAAATAAAAAACAATTTGTTAAGCAAATTGCTGTTTCCCTTGTGATAATTTTGCTTGTGATAAATCCTTATTTAATTCAAACTAAATACCGGCTTGATTTTGGTGATGAAGGATTTGGTGGAGAGATTGGGGCCGTTGCTTTAAGATTTGATGAAATTAATTTCAACGGAAGCTTTTATGAGAAACTAATAGAAAATGAGTTGGTAGAGATTTCTACAGATTATCCAGGGGAAGTTTTTGTCGTTGGGAATACTCCCGATAGTTATAGGTTATTGGCTAATGTGTATTGGGGTGACGAAGTTAAAGAATTTGTAAGCATTGAGGACTATAAGCTAGGAATTTCCAGAAAAAGAATTTTGGTTGAAAAAGAAATTTGTACCAAGACAAAAATAAAAAGCAGAAGAGATATTTGTACATCATGGAGCATAGGAAAAGCATTTAATGACGATACTGACTACTCTTCTATTAAATACGGGATAAGTTTTGAGAATTCTTTAGAGATAGAGGATTTTGAACTTGTCAAGAGGTATGGGAAATTGAGTTTGTTTGAGAAATCATAGTTAAGAAAATTGTGATTATGGTTAAAACAGACAAAAACTTATAAATGAATCAAATATTAGAATAAAATGTCGTGGTTGAAATCGAAATTAAAAGAAGCATATAAATACCTTAAACTAAATCCATTTCGCTTTAAACCTTATTATACATACCTGCATGAATTCTTTAACTATACAGAAAGAGAAAAAGTTCTTTACAATATCATGGATTACGCAAGAAGTAGTAAGTTAGAAGGAGATTATCTTGAATTTGGGCTTTCAGAAGGAAGCACATTTATTCCAGCATTTCACTTTTCTCAATCAATGGGGAAAAACTTGAAGAAAATGAGATTTATAGGCTTTGATAGTTTTGAAGGACTCCCCTCCATAAGAAGTCTTGACAAAAAGGGATTCAAACATTTCAGGGAAGGAGATTACAAGTTTCCTTACAGATCTTTTGTAGATAGATTGAAAAAAAGTAAAGTTGATTTGAGAAAAGTTCATCTGGTCAAGGGATGGTTTGAAAAATCCCTTAATGAAAAAACAAGAAACTCTCTGAAATTGAAAAAAGCGGCAATAATTTATATTGATTGCGATTTATACGAATCAACTGTCCCAATTTTAAATTTCATAAAGCAGTTTTTGCAGGAAGGCACGGTTATTATTTTTGATGACTGGTTTTGCTTCCGTGGAGACCCAAATAGAGGTGAAAAGAGGGCATTTAAAGAATGGTTAAAGAATAATCCGGGATTAATGGCTATAGAGTTTATTAGATTTGGATGGGGTGGAAATTCTTTCATTATGAGGAAGAAAAATTCCAAAAAAGTTTAAAACAATATTTAATTTTTTGTACATAAACTATAAACGGTTTTATCTATACAATCTGAAGAAGACTACATTAAAAGATACAAATACTGGAGAGTTTTTTCATCCATGAATTGCATTGGGAACGAGAGAATTTTTTGGTGATAATATTAGTATGCTTAATGGTTTTTGAGCCATGAGAAAGTCCGGAAATGCATGGAAAAAAGTAAATTTGGATTAAGAAAGCTTTAAAAATATCTTATATAAATTTATTCTTTTTCCATAAGCTTGGACCATTTTTCCTTGCTAAAGAAAGAATTCATTAAATATTTTAAGAGATATCTATTATTATTGAAAATAGACTCTACAAAAAGACTGTAAAAGTATGAATTCAAAATTTTTCTTTGGTACAGTTTTGAGTATAATTCCATTAAAAAGTTTAATTGAAAAGCTGAATCCAAAGATTTATAATCAAGTCCATTTATGGCTTTTTTATTATAACTTTCTATTTGAATAAGTGGGATAGAAACAAAAGCAGTATTATTCTTATTAACGAAATCTAATTTATCCCCTTTAAACACTCTTAGAAAGCTATCAATATTTTCTAGAAAATATTTCTTTGAAACCATTAGTTGGTTAATGTTTAATAATTCGTGAAACTTTTCTTCCTTTAATATTTTTAAAGTAGGCAGAGATCTAAATCTCATAGAACGGCCCAATAGTTTGGAGTGTATATACGAATCACAGCAACTTATCTCTTTTCTTGTTTTTTCTAAAGAATAAATCTGGAAGAAGTCTTTATATGATAGAGGAGTATTTTTTCCAAATGAAAATTTTATATAATCACAAGACCTTATTCTACCTTTTAGTCTGTTTATATCTCTAACATCTTTTTCAGATATAGAAAGTATTTTTTTATTAATTTTTGGGAAAGTTTTTCTAGAAAAATTATTATCATTTTGCAATATTTCTTGAAAAGATTTCGCCAGACAGTTAGTGATATCATGATTTTCTATCACTTTTTTATACATTTTATCTGCAATTTTCTCTCTTTCTGCTTCATTAGAGAGATAGTATTTTATATTTTTAAGTAATTCTTCCTTATTTTTGAACATTATTATCTCTTCTCCTTCTTTGAAATATTTTAAATATCCTTTAAAATAATCCACCAACTGGAAAGATTTACATGCACCGACTTCTAAAATTCTCCCTTTGAAATGGGGCGGGCCGTAAGAGCTTTTAGTAAATCCAAGATTGATTTTTGTTTCGTTAATACCTTTAACAAAGTCCTCTGTTTTTAATGGGCCTTTGTAAAAATTCTTGAACTCTTTATAATCATCCCACCCTTTTCCCCATATATTAACTTTTATCCCATTTTGAATCAAGAATTTTAACAATTCTACTCTTGGTGGATTTGGATGTCCAATAAAAGATAAATCATGTTTTTTTAAGGTATTCAATGGCTTAAAAGTCTCTGTATCAGTTATGAAAAAAGGGAGGGCATTGCTAAATCCCTCTTTCTTATAAACCGGCAAATAATCCGGCTGCCCTACAAGAACACAATCTGCAAAAAAAGACACGTATCTAAAAATTTCATAAAAACAGGCATTGTCATCACTGGAAAAGATAATTATCTTTGAATTTGGACTAATCTTATTAATCTCTTCTATAACTTGTATATTAGTTTCTTCTGCTCCATAAGAAATGAATACGTAGTCAGGTTTATTTTTAGATATGAGATCTAAAAATTTTTTTTTCATGTTTTTAGGGCCATATTCAAATTTTCTCAATCTTGGATCAAAGAGTAAGACATTTTTAAATAATCTAATCAATGCAGGGTACCACGTTTTATAAGTCTGACCTAATTCACTTTCACATTCCCACATGGCTAAAAGAGCTGTTTTTTCCGCCAGTAATTTTTTAGTCTCTGTAATGGTTAATTTTTCTTTTTTGTTAAAAGTTCTCATTTTAGTTAAATCCTGATTTTTTGTACTTGGTTACTGATTGCTCTAAGAAAATTTATAAGAACAATATTTAAATATTTCGTAACTATTGGCATTGCGTCTAAATTCATTTTTTAGATTTATAAAACTTAAAGACTTCTAAAATATGATTAACATTTCCTAAATACATTATTACTTTTTGCTTGACTTTCCCATTTTTATCTAATTTTCCTTCTACAACATAATAGTAAGTTTTACCTTTAAATTTTTTTGAACGAATGTATGTCATCACAATATCAATAGGCACAAATAGTATATAAACTTTATCTATTTATCTTTCACAAATTAATTCTACTTATTAGGCACAATAAATATATGAAAAAGAGGTTGCCTAATAAGGAGTTTAGGAAGTTAGTTCCTAAACTGAGAGAAAAAGGATTCTATAATTCCAAAGAAAAGAGGCCAATAAACTGGAAAAAATATAATCGGGCACAAACAGAAGAAGCTTTAGAATTATTAAAAAGAATAAATGAAATTGTAGATTCATGTAAAATAAAAAAGATAAGTAATTTGGGAAGAAAGGGTATAGATGAAAAAATTTTAGCTAAGGTCATACTTTTGTGTGAGACATTACAATTAACAGAAAGACAATCTCAAAGTTGGATTGCTTTACTTTCATCCAATATAAAATTAACTTCTAAGCTTGATGATAGGACAATAGGAAGAGCTTACAACAGCTTAGAAGTTCAATACTTGCTTAAGCAAGTATTTGAAAAAACAAAAAATTCAGATGGAATTTTAATGGGTGATGGAAGTGGATTAGAAACTTCAAGAAAACAAAATTATGAAAATGATAGAAAAACAAATGAATACTTTACATCAATAGTTGATTCTAGAGAGATTGTTCAAGCATTTGAAATGGATAAAAATGAAAGAAGAGCAATGAAGAAAATGATTGAAGAAGTTAAAGGTAATAGTTTAAGATTAGATGCAGGATTTATCGATAGAAAATTAACTACAAAAATTTCTGAATTAGGTATGAAACCATTTATTTTTCCGAAGAAAAATAACAAACTCAATGGAAGACTTGCATGGAAATTAATTTATTTTGAGTTGTTCCTTGAAACTCAAGAATGGCTTAAAGAGTATCATCAAAGAAGCCATTGTGAAAGTTTTCATTCGAGTTTTAAGAGGAAGAATAAAATATTATTAAAGAATAATTCTATTTCAAGATTAACCCAGCTTACTGCAAGAATAATTATTCATAACTTAAGAAAATTAAGTTACTATGATCTATTCTGACGCAATGCCGTAACTATTTAGCCTTTTAAACTATTAGGTGATTAAAATAATAATCTTTAAAAAGTTTGGTGACAAGTAGCATTAATGGGTAAGATAAGTTTTGAAGACCTTGTGATGCTTAGAGAAAAACATAAGAATGAAAAGATAGTATTTTGCTCTGGTTCGTTTGACCTTTTTCATGTGGGCCATATTCTTTTTTTAGAAGATTGTAGAAAATTTGGAGATATTCTTGTTGTAGGGGTTGGAGGTGATGAAGCAATAAGAGAGAGTAAAGGTCCTAATCGACCGATTCTCAATGAGCATATCCGACTTAAAACTATAGGCTCTTTAAATCAGGTAGATTATTTTTTATTAGACGATAATTTACTAAACAAACCTCATAAACTTGGTTTTGTAGAAAGTGTCTTGAAAACATTAAAACCAGATGTATATGCAGTAAATGAAGATGGATTTCAAATGAATAAAAGAAAAGAAATTGCTCAAAATCTTGGAATCCAATTAAAAATACTTGAGAGGCATTGCCCTCCAGAGTTTGAAAATATTTCTACAACTAAAATTATAGAGAAAGTTAAAACACATTTTTGAGAACAAGGTTCTGTTAAGCTAATGGGTGATGACATACGAGAACAATAATATTTTTAAATAAGATTTATTTACACATTTGATGGTAAGAGAAGTACATCATCATGTCGGCGTTGGGATTATAGAGTCAGAAGAAACAAAGGAATTTCTATTTGGGGTTTATGATGATACTTTTCCTAAGATAATATATCAAGGAAGAATTAATTTTATTGGAGGAAACCATGATCCTGGAGATAGCTCTCCTCTGAATTTATTTCAAAGAGAAATTAATGAAGAATTCAAAGCGGAAGTAACAGAACAAAAAGGGATCGACAAAAACCTTGTAGAATTAGTAGGAGAAGGTATGGGTGCAAGAACGATAAGGAATTTTGCTCCAGAAGAAGACATTGAGGTTATTAGAGAGAGTATCCTCACTAGTTCTAAACCCTTTAAAGACTACTTCATTACAGTTCCTGCAATAAATGGAAAACTAGAGTATAATGTTGTTTACAGCGTTTTTCTTTCAAAGATTCCTCAAGAATCCTTTGAGATTGCAAGGAAAAACCTCTACAAAGGAAAGAGTATCAAATGTGGGGGATTAGCAAGAATATCCAGTGCAGAAGAGATTTCAAAAGGGGTAATCTTAAACAAAGAAGGCACTCCAGAATTTATGCTTAAAAAAAACGTTCTTTTAGCTGCGGCAGGTACGCCTGTAATAATGCAAGATTATCTTGGTATTCCAGTATCAAATCCAGAGTCTATTAGAGTAGAACCTTTAGACAATCCAAGACCTTCTTTCAAGGACTATTTTGCAGAATTCATATATACAATACCATTTAACAGATAGAACTTTAAATTTTATGTCCTAGTATTCTTCTTTTTGGAGTTTCTTCTACCATGTTTCTAACATGCTCTCTAACCTTATCTCCAAATTTGTTTTTTATCATTCCCAAAAAACAGTCACTTCTATAGAAAGAGACATGCGCCATGTCTCGAAATTCTAAAACCTGCTCGGGATAGAGCTTTTCTGTCGGAAGAGGCAAGGTTTCATAAGAATGTTGAGAATATCCAATCCATCCAGGACCTCCTTTATCCTCTGGAAGAACTGGTCTATCAGAAGACCAATCTTTTGGCTTTAGAAGAATTCCTTTGGAAGCCAGCTTATACAATTCAGATCCCGGATAAGCCATAGCGCAATACATATTGGTCCATTCTCCGTTTACCTCATATGCTAAATCAAGTGTTTGCTGCATACTTTCCATAGTATCGTCGGGCAGTCCGAATATGTAGTTACATCCCACATTTATTCCAGCATTTTTAATCTTCCCAACTATGTCTGTAATTATTTCTTCATTTATCCTTCTACCTTTTTCAACACCGTCACGCACATGCTTGCTTCCTGATTCTATTCCAATTCCAAGCCAGTTAAAGCCAGCTCTTTTTAAAGTATCTAAATATCCTTCCCTTACTGTATCCACTCTTGCATAGGCCCATAAGTTTAAATCGTGTCCTCTATTTATTAATTTTTTAGAAATACCAAGATAATGCTTTTTGTTGAAAACAAACATCTCGTCAATAATTTTAACATTTCTAATGCCGTGGTTTTTTACTAACCAATCTATTTCTGCAACAATATCATCAGGGTCCCTAAACCTTATTGCGGGATTCACTGTTCCTCCTTCTGTAAAGGGAGCATTTATGCAACAAAATGTGCATTTAAATGGACATCCAAAACTGGTGTAAATTGAAGCATAGGGCTGTCTCTTATCTACATCATCAAAGCAATGCCAGTTATGCGCTCTATACTTATCTATTGGAAGAAGATCCCATGCAGCCCTTGGCAAGAACTCGTGCATTTCTTGCGTACTCATCAGTTTGTCTATTGGGCCTTGTTTAACTTCCCCATTCTCTTTATACCAAAGTCCTGGAATTTCAGAAAGGGGTTTTTCTTCAAGCAGACCAGTGAGAGTTTTATATCCTTCACCTCTTATAACAAAGTCGCAATCTTCCTCCAATAAGGTTCTCTTTGGCAAAGCAGAAGGATGAGTTCCAGATAGTGATATTTTTACTCCCAAACCTAAAGCTTTTGTATTTCTACAAATTGAACCTACTTCATCCATTAGTTGAGTAGATGCAGAAGGTTGATTACCGTGAACTATAATATGAACTAATTTGGGGTTGTAATCTTTAATTGCCTCATTTATCTCGGCGTGAGTTAAATTATTTACATTAGCATCCAATATTCTTACTTCATAACCCCTGGATCTTACAAATTCTGCAGATAATGCTGCAAGATAAGGTGGTTCAAGTGCAGGGTAATCTATTTTCTCCTGTCTTTCTTGATAAACTTTTTTTCTTGCCGAAGGATTAATAAATAGTAAATCAATGTTTTTTTTCCCCATTTTGGCTCTGAAAGCCTGAAAACGTCTTACTTTTTAAAGATTTCGCTGTTTTAAGTCAAAAAGTTTCTTTCGTTTTCTGCAAAGTGTCTTGACATAATTAAAGCAAAAGTTCTTCTATGTCTGTTAATCTTTCTACGTTTGCATCTGCCTCTTCTATTTCTCCTCCAACTGCAATAGTCATCATGCCCAAACTTTTTGCAGGAAGAATGTCAGATTTTCTACTGTCTCCTATATAAACATGATTCTCTGGAGGATAAGGCGAGGAGCTTAAGAAAATTCTGTAGATGGAGCCATCTAACTTTATATTTCCTTGAGAGTTGTCTCCGAAATCCATATAGTCGAACAAATTAGGAGATATTCCAATTTTTTCTAGCCTAGAAATTGAGATATGACGAGGAGAACCTGTGATTAAGAAAGTTTTATATCTTCTACTTATATTTTCTAGAAGCAAGACATTTGCCGAATCATAATTTAGAAGGTCTATAAAATCAGCTCTGTCCATACAATCAAATGCTACTTCATTTGGATTAGTGAATCATAATTGCTCAAGAACTTTTGTTCTGCTACCGGTTTCACGATATTTTCTTTCTGAAAGAGCCATTGCCTCTTCGATGCTTTCTAAAAAGAGCATTTTTTCCAAAATTACTTCTACAAATCTTAATCTGATTCTTCTATCAATCTCCTCGTTTATGGGATATAGTGTATTGTCTAAATCGAAACCGACGAATCTGATATTTTTGTAAAGAGGATTCATTTTAAAGGGAGAAAAAATTTTTTACAAATGTTATTGCTGGTTACAAGCATTATTTTGCATAATAGGAATATATTTAAACAAATAAAAAAAATAGTTCTTTATGAAGTCTTACTTAATAGTAATTGCTGGTCTTCCCGGAACTGGGAAGACCACTGCCGGAAGAAAACTAAGGGATTCTTTAGATAATTATTTTTTGGTTGATCAAAACGAATTAAGAAGAGAGGCTGGAATGAAAAGAATGCCTGAAAATCAGGATAGAATTCTTCGGGGAATAGATAAATTGGTTGGAAAGTATCTTGGACAAGGTAATGGAGTAATTGTTGAAAGCGGGCACAGACATCAGTTTAGAAGACAGCAACTTTATGGAATTGCGTCAAGCCATGACACAAATGTTGTTATAATTGAATGTGTTTGTTCTGAAGCCCTATCTAAATATAGAATGGGAAATAGAAACAAAAGTGATAGATTAATATCTGATCCAAGAAATCCAGAGGTTTATAATAGAATAAAAAGTTTGTGGGAAGATATAGATAATGACTTTAGATACTTAGGGGTTGATTATTTTGTTTCATATATGACTTTTGATAGCAAAAAGCAAATAGTTAATAAGAATAGAATTTCCAAGGGGATGAAAGCCTTTATTAAGAAAGTTGAAGGAATCTTAAAATGAGCTACAGAATACAATTTGGAGATTTGAGAATTGATGACAGAACTAGAGGTCATTTGCTTGATATTATTAATGGAAACTGGGTTTCAGAAGGCCCTAAAGTTAAAGGTCTTGAAGCCGGTTGGAAGAAGCTTTTTGGCTACGAACATAATGTCGCTATGAGCTCTGGTACAAGTGCTGATATTGCTGCGTGTATGACACTCTATGACTTTGGTGCAAAAAGGGGTGATGAAGTCATAGTGCCTGCTCTCGCTTTTGCCGCTGTTGGAAACAGCGTACTTGCTGCTGGTTTGACTCCAAGATTTGTTGATATTGAGAAAGACACCATGAACATTAATCCTTATAAGATTGATGAGAAGATTAATGATAAAACTAAGGCAGTAATGGCTGTTCATACAATGGGCAAGCCATGTGAGATGGATGTTATCTGTGATATTGCAGAGAGGAATAATTTAAAGGTTATAGAAGATTGTTGCGAAGCTCACGGTGCGAGATATAAAGGCAAGATAGTAGGACATTGGGGAGATGTCGCGACATTCAGTGCTTATGCTGCCCACCTTATTTGCTGCGGAGAGGGAGGAATGTCCTCTACTAACAATGAAGAGATTGCAGAGGTACTCAGATCTGTCAAATCACATGGAAGAAGACCCGGCTCTATTTATTTTGATCATGAAAGACATGGCCTTAATTTTAAGATGAATGATCTAGGGGCGGCTATTGGATTGCCTCAAATAGATGATTTCTGGGATACTTTTCAGAAGAGAAGGGATAACATCAAATATTTGCTCAGCAAGACTGAAGACTTAAAAGAATTTGCTATTTTCAATCTGGAGGAAAAGAATGATGTTAACTGCCCTCATGCATTTAGCTTAACATTAAGGGATCCCATATATAATATGGATGCTTTGTATTCCTTTTTGGAAGATGAAAAGAAAGGCATAATGTGCAAGAGGAATTTTGGCAGCATGCCAACTCAACATAAGGCGTTTAAATTTATGGGATATGAGTTTGGCGATTTCCCAGAAGCAGAATATGTCGGAAGTAATGGGCTACATTTTGGATGCCATCATCATCTTACAAAAAATGATTTGGATTACGCATTGGAAAGATTGCATGAATATTTTGAGAGATTTTAAGTATTATTTTCCCATCCTTTAACTGGTGGAATAATCATGTTTCTTCTGAATTCTTCTCTTGGAAGGAATGGTTTCATATCTTCTATTGGAACATCACCTGATACACTTGGAAGATAAGTATGGTGTTCATGACAATCAACATCACAAACTGCAGGGCCGTCATATTCTAAAACTTTCCTTATGACATTTCTTGCCTCTTTATTATTCTTTATCTTGAAAGTTTTTATACCATAAGCTTCACAGATTGGTATGAAATCCGGAGGATTGTAACCAACTGGACCACACGCTTCCATTCTTCCTTCAAAGTTTCTCTCCTGAAAAGCTTTTGTTATACCATAAACATGATTATTCATAATGAATGTTTTGAAAGCCAAATTATAATTCCTTACTGTTTGCAATTCCTGGATGTTCATATTGAAGCCACCGTCTCCAATTATACATACTGTATTGTGTTTTTTGTCAGAGGCGAGATATGCTCCCATCGCTCCTGCAAAAGAGAAGCCCATTGGAGAGTTTCCATTATTTGTAATAGACCTCTGTCCTCTCTTTGTCTCAAACGCATGATTTATGGTTACTATGTTCCCACCGCAATCTCCTACCAATATATCACCTCTTTGCATCTCTTCAGATAAAATTCTTGTGAAAGCGTAAGGATGTGTCGGACTTTTCTGTTCAAAGAACTCTTTTTTAACTGGATCGTATCTATCTCTCCATTCTGTCACCTTTCTCATCCAATCGGAGAAGTCTTTAACTTTTGTTGCCTCAAGAGCTTCATCCAGTTTTTCCAAGAAGGTCTTCGCATCTGCTGTTAAAGTTTCTTCAAGGGAGAGAGGGTGCAATCCTTTTGTTGTATTTCCTAAATCTATATCTATAAGATATTTTTTAGCCCCTCTTGCAAAATAATTTACTTGACTTCCAAATATTCTTCCGGAAATTCTTGAACCTATGGATAAAAAAAGATCCGAATTTTGAACTCCAAAGTTCCTTCCTCTTCCACCATAAGTTCCTACTCTTCCTCCATAAAAAGAAAGATCTGAAGTAACTACATCTGTTGCATTCCAAGTTGGAAACATAGGTATTCCATACTTTTCTCCTATTTCTAAAAGTTTTTCTATTCCTCCTGCTAATCTAACACCTCCACCAATGAACATTACAGGCCTTTCTGAATTTGATAAATCTTTTATGTAAGAAGATATAACTCTGTCCATCTCCTTTGAATCAGATTGTTTCGCCTCTGGCTTAAAAGATTTTAGCTCTTCAGGATTTATATCTGCTTTTTGAATATCTATTGGAAGATCTAAAAGAACAGACCCTGGACGACCTTCTTGAGCGATATGGAATGCTTTTTGTAATTCGTATTTAATGTCTTTTGGGTTTCTAACCATTGTTGCATATTTTGTTATGGAATTAAAAATTCCAACCATATCTGCTTCTTGAAATCCTATCTGTCTTATTATGGAATCTGGTTTTTTTTGATATTTTGTTTTTACTTGTCCTGTTATAAAAACTGCCGGAACCGAGTCAAAGTAGCAATTTGCCGCTGGAGTAACGAAGTTTTGTCCTCCTGGGCCGCTTGTTGCTATTCCGACTGCTGTTTTTCCAGAGACTTTCGCATATCCTTCCATCGCAAATCCTCCTGCTTGTTCGTGCATAGGGCAAACATAACGAGTCTTGTCAGTTCTTACAAACCCATCTATTAAGTCTCCGTTTGCTGCACCATAGACAACAAATACATCTTTTATACCTTGATCTGCTATATAATTTATAACAAAATCCGCTGCTTTCATGATTTCCTTAAAAAGGTTTTCTTTAAATGTTTTTATATAGTTGATATGAATATATTTTTTAGAATAGAAATCTTTAATAATTCAATAACTTAGGAAAATTATATGAGAAGATTATCTGATGCTGCTAAAAGATTAAAAGGACAAGAGATGTTTCAGATTCTTGATAGGGCTAATCGTCTCTCAAGAGAAGGCAAGGAGATAATTCATTTTGAGCTGGGAGATCCAGACTTTGATACTCCAAGACATATTGTTAATGCTGCAATTAATTCTCTTAAAGTGGGAGAAACGCATTACGTCAGCTCTTCAGGAATGCTTGAACTTAGAACTGCTGTTGCAGACAAGATGGAAAGGCATAGAGGATTCAGACCTGATTTGAATCAACTTCTTGTAACCGCTGGTGCTAATTGCCAGATATACTATGCTCTTCAGTGTGCTGTGAATCCAGGAGAAGAAGTAATTGTTCCTGATCCTGCTTTTGTTTCTTATTTTTCCATTCTAGACATGCTCAATATTGAAACAAAGAGAGTTCCGCTTTATGAGAAGAATGAGTTTAGATTAAACCCAGATGATGTTGAGAGAGTTATTAGTGATAAGACAAGAATGATAATTATTAATTCTCCAAGCAATCCGACTGGCTCTTTGATGACTAACGATGAGTTGAGAAGAGTATACGAGATTGCGGAGAAACATGATGTATATTTATTAAGCGACGAAATTTATGCTAGAATGAATTATAGAGATAAAGAAGAGAAGTTCTTTTCTCCTACGGAAATAGACAGAGGAAAAGAAAGAACAATTCTTGTGCATGCTTTTAGTAAATCTTATGCTATGACAGGATGGCGGCTTGGTGTGTGTATGGGACCAGAAGATTTAATTTCAAAGATGGGTTTGTGTTTGGAGACAATTTCTTCGTGCGTTACACCATTTATACAAAGAGCAGGCATAGAAGCAATAAAAGGAAGCCAGAAAGAGATATTTGAAATGAGAAATGAATACAGGGAAAGGAGAGATTTTATAGTTGATGGACTAAATTCTCTTCCAGGGATTAGTTGTCTGAGCCCAAAAGGAGCTTTCTATGTATTTCCAAATATTCAAAGAACAGGTATGACAAGCAGAGAATTCGGAGATGTTATGCTTAATGAAGCAGGAGTTGCTTTAACCCCAGGACCAATCTTTGGTGAAAATGGGGAAGGGTATGTTAGATTAAGCTACTGTAATTCCATGGAAAATATTGAGAAGGGAATTCAGAGAATGAGAAATGCTCTTGAAGGTGGTTCATTCCCTTATTAACCATTCTTAACTATCCATGTTTTTGTTCCTCCAAACTCAAAATTGAAATTCGTTATTTCTCCACCAGATTCTTTAAGAGCTTTTGTTAACTGATTCCTTTTAGTTGGAGGACAAAAGAAAAGAATATAGCCCCCTCCACCTGCGCCAATTAATTTTCCTCCAATTGCTCCATTTTTAATTCCCATATCATAGAGATAATCTATTTTTTGGTTAGATATAATTTTTGATAGTCCTCTTTTCTTCAGCCATGATTCATGGAGAAGAGGCCCAATTTTATTTATTTCATTAGTTAAAAGAGCATCTTTAATCTCCAAAGCAATTTCCTTAAGCCGATTCAAACTTTCACTAACAGATTTTTCATCATTTATTATTGGGTTTTCCCGATTCTCGTTTTGAAAAACCCTATCTCTTGCATTTCCAATATAACATAAAAGAAGATGCTCGTTAAGCTCGTGTATAATTTCTTCTTTTATGCGGATAGGATATACTAAACTTTTATCTTTATCAAATTCCATATAGTTAAATCCGCCTATAATTGCTGCATACTGATCCTGCCATCCTCCTTCTATTTTGAGCTCTTCTCTTTCTGCTTTAAAAGCAATTTCCGCAATCTTATAATCGTCATATTTAACTTGTTGAAGTGAACTAATCAAACTTATAATAAGAACAGCTAAACTTGATGAAGAGCCAAGCCCTCTTCCTGGAGGTATGTCATTGTAAAGATAAAGTTCAAATCCAAAACTCGGCTTCATTATCTTAATAACTGCTTTAACAAGGTCTAAATTTCCATTATAGTTAATATCATTAATTGAACCTATTACGACTTCTCCTTCTAAATCAGAATTGATTATTATCCTTAAGTCTGCTCTTTTCACAATAGTTCCATAACAGTACTTATCTATTGTTGAACTTATTACAGCACCCCCATATTTTTTAAAAAAAACCGGTAAATCTGTTCCACCACCCCCAAAACTTATTCTCATGGGAGATTTTCCTCTAATAATAGGAAAACTTTCTGTTTTAACCTCATCAAGTTTAAACTCTACATCCACAACTCTTCCATGCTCATCAAGTATGGGCAAGCGGTTTGTTCCCGCATTGAGTATTTCTAAAATTATTTCGCGAGAATCAGTATTTTTAGCTGTCAGTGGGTCTCTTATCATTGCATCTTCCAAATAATCGTTTACATTTCCTCCTTTCAGAATAAATTCTTTCAAAATTCTGTCATTTACTACACCAAGCAATTTATAATTGGAGTCCGTTATGAGGATGAGATCAATCCCGTTTTTGCTTATTTTCTTCATCGCATCCCTGACTTTGTCCTGGCCTGAAAGAAATAAGGTTCTGAGCACATCCTCCTTGAACTTTTTATAAGTTTCTGGGCGACCTATATCGATAAAATATCCTTCATGCTTGTATCCCCATAAAATCCCTTCTCTCGCTATTTTAGGAAAAACCTCATTTTCAAGTGAAGTTTTCTTTTCCTTCTCTATATAGTTGAAAATTATCGGTTCAAAAAGATATATTCCGCTGTTAATTAGCCCCCCTGCCGGATCTTTTTTCTCTGCAAACTCTGTTATTCTGTCTCCCTGAATTACAACGCTTCTGTAATGGATTGAATCTTTTGATTTACCAAGGGCTATGGAAAAACTGCTTCTTTTGGATCTGTGGAAATCCAGAAAATTCTGCAAGTTTATCTGGGAGTAAGAGTCGCCATTAAGAACAAGAAACGTGTCATCTACATATCTTTCAGCTTTTTTTACCGCTCCTGCTGTTCCCAGAGGTGTTTCCTCTTCTGAGTAGGTTATGTTCACACCCCACCTATGGCCTGTCCCAAAATAAGACTTTATCTTATTTGCCATATGATGAACTGCCAGGATTATCTCTATTATTCCCTGCTCTTTTAGGAATTTTATTTGATGCTCTAAAAATGGTATTCCTGCAATTGGAATCATTGGCTTGGGCACATCTAAGGATATTGATCCTAAACGCGTACCAAAACCTCCTGCTAATATAATCGCTTTCATCTTTTATGCATTTCTGTATTTGTCTACTCTCTTGAATACGGCATAGGCCTGTTTAAGCTCCTTTATCCCGTCATCCAGAGAGTGCATCGGAGCAAATCCAGTATCTATAATTTTCCTGTTTGAGACCATGTAATTTCTTTTATCTGTGTCTGAAGAAAATTCTTTCTCTACAATCTCCAATTCAGGAAAATATACTTTTATTTTCAAAGCAAGTTCTTTCTTTGAAAGGTTTGCATCCTCCAGGCCGATATTATACGGCTGGTCTTTCATGAGATCAAAATTTTGATCTGCATGTATGAATGCCCTCGCAACATCTTCTATATGAATATAATTTCTCACAAATCCTGATTCGTATAGGACTATGGCTCCTGTATTCATCGCCTGCCATGTGAAATCATTTACAAGTAGATCTAGTCTCATTCTTGGAGACACGCCAAAAACTGTCGCTAATCTAAGACTTATCACCGGCTTACTGGATTCCAAAAGAGCTCTTTCTGCCTTACATTTTACTTTTCCATAATGAGATATTGGCTCAAGAGAGGTCTCTTCTGTGCAATAAAACTTATCTAATTGTGTTCCATATCCACTATTTGTGTTTGGAAAAATCAGTTTTTGATTCGGACTTCAAGATTGTTTATCATTTGCACAGCGTCCATGTTGATGGTTGATGCATCCAAAGGCCTTTCCTTGCATGCAGGCATTCCAACAATTGCTGCAAGTGGGATAATCAAATCTTTGTCTTTTACAGCTTTCTTGACAAGAGATTCGTCTCTCGCATCTCCTATAATCAACTCATAGCCTGGATTGTGAAAAAAAAGAACCGGAGATTCCTGCTTGTGACAAAGATTGTCCAGGCATGTTACTTTGTAGCCCTCTTCTAAAAGTTTTCTTGTGAGAACACTTCCTATGTATCCTGCCCCTCCCGTTATTAAGACTCTTTTATTATTCATATTCCTATGCCAAGATTGAGATGGTTTTGTTTATAAAGAAGATTGTGATAAAATGTTATCTAACGTTTTCCAAAAACCATCGGTAAGTTTTTTGGACTCCTTTTTCAAGAGATACTTTTGGCTTCCATCCTAGCTCATTAATCTTTTTAGAATCCAGAAGCTTGGCTTCTATTCCGTCCGGCTTAGATGTGTCAAAACCTATCCCTCCATGAAATCCTATAACCTTCTTTATTATATCTGCTATTTCTGTGATTGAGAAGTCATACCCGAAACCCACATTAATAGGAGTCGAGTCCGTATAGTTCTTCATAAGATAAATGCACGCTTCTGCTGCATCATCAACATACATTATCTCTCTTCTTGGTTTTCCTGTTCCCCATAATGTGACGTCTTCTCCTTTTTTCTTACCCATGTGAAATTTTCTTATCATGGCAGGAACAAGATGAGATTTTTCAGGGTCAAAGTTGTCATTTGGTCCGAACAGACTTGCAGGTATTACTGATATGAACTCTGTGCCATATTGCTCATTAAATGCCTGGCACAATTTAATTCCTGCCAGTTTTGCTACCGCGTATGGCTCATTTGTTGGTTCCACCGGTCCGGTCAAAAGATAACACTCTTTGAAAGGCTGCGGAGCAGAGACAGGATATATGCAGTTACTCCCGAAATTAACCAATTTTTTAACATTATTTTTTTGAGAAGATTTTATTACATTGACTTGTATTTGTAAATTGTCGTATATAAATTCCCCGGGGTAGTCTATATTTGCTTTTATCCCTCCTACTCTTGCAGCTGCAAGAAATACATAGTCCGGTTTTTCCTCTTTAAAAAAGTCATCTGTTGCAGCCTGATCCCTTAAGTCAAGCTCGCCTCTTGTCCTAAAAACCAGATTGTTATACCCCTCTTTTTTCAAGTTCCTTAACAATGAGGAACCAAGAAGGCCTTTGTGCCCTGCGATGTAAACCTTTGAATCCTTTTCCATCATTTTAATTTACTTTTTTAATTTATAAACATATATGGACGATAGAATATTCATTGAACCGGATATATCATGGAATTACTTATTTTTTCTTTTAAACTTTCCTAAAAAGCTCTTAAAAATCATAACATCACTTTTATCAAAGCTCCCGAAAATTAAGATGAGAAATATATATATAAAGATAAAGAAGGCTATCAACAAGATTAATGAAAAGAAGTTTATTACAACAAAAGATTTAATTAGTAAAAGCGCCCCCAAGGAAATTACTGCAGAAAAAAAGACGTTTAAATTCTTTTTTCTTATTGGAATTATCCCAGTTTTTTTGTATACCTGAAAAGTAAAAATAAAGTTTAATACAAGAAGTGAAAAAGAAGTTGAAATTGCGGCACCGGTAATACCATATTTAGGTATTAGTAAAATATTTAATATCAAGTTAATCACTGATATGATTATCGAATTATATAATATTGTTTTTGATTTTCCGAGAGCACCTAAAATTACCAATGAAATACCATTGAAAGAAAGAAAGAAAGCTCCAATTGACAAAATCCTCAAAGCATTTTCTGCTACAAGAAATTCCTCTCCAAATAATATGTTTAGGAATGCCCCCGGGAAAACGATTAGCAACATTAATATGGGGAGATTTATCATGTATATCCATTTACCCACCTGCTTACTTAATTGTTTAATATTATTTACTCTGTTCTTTGAATATTCTTTAATAATTAAAGGGTTAAACATCTGCATAAATATGTCAGATGAAAAAGACAGAAGAAGCGCTATTGGTAGTGCTGCATTGTAAAATCCTACATCTGCTGCTGTCATGAAAAAACCTATGAAAAATAAATCTGTCCATTTGAAAAGTTTCCATAATGCTCCTGCGAATATTAATGGCCATGAATAAGATAAAATCTCCCGAAAAACTAAAGGAAAATTCTCTTTTGATTTCTTTATCGAGATTTCAGGAACTTGTTTTTTGAGAACCACTATCAAAACTAAAAAAACGAAAAATGTTCCTATAACATAAGACAGAGGTATTGCAATTACCCCAAAACCTACTACAATGAATAAAAGTATAAATGCCAAATATAAAAAATTTATCAAAAAATTTGAGATAAATATACTCCAACCAACTTTTTGATAAGCTCTAAGGAGGCTAAGAAAGCTTACAAATAAAACATTAAATGGCAGGGCTATACTAAATAATTTTAGAAATAATGTTAATCCTGGTTCATTAAAAATATTATTTGCTATAAAAGAAGAGGAAAAGAAGAGCAAGGTTCCTCCAGCTATTCCTGTTACTAATAAAAAATAAAATGATTTTCTAAAAATATAATTGACTTTATTTTTTTCTTTTCTGCCCCTATATATTGATATATACCTAATGAGCCCACTTTCTAAACCAAAAATAGCAATAATGGATATCCAACTCACAACCATCAAAGCCAAAGAAAATAGCCCATAAGCCTCCGGACCATAACTCTGTGCTATAATTACTCTATAGGCATAAGAAAAGATTTTTGCCAAAAAAATTCCTATGAAAACAAATACAGACGACTTTACGATAATTTTTAAAGAGTGGTTTATTGAATCTTGCTTCTTCATTAACAAGAAAGATGAATTTCCCTTTTATTTGTTTCTATGACAATAAGCTATAAGATCAACAGATAATGTTTGTGATTAATTATCTTTTTAATATGGCAATTTATTTAAATGAGTATTGCAATCTTTCTTTTAAGATGAAAGGGGTAATTTTGGCGGGCGGAAAAGGGTTGAGACTTTACCCATTAACAAAGGTGACAAACAAACATCTGCTCCCAGTAGGAAACGAGCCGATGATTTTCAATCCTATTAAGAAATTAAAAGAAGCTGGAATTAAGGACATAATGATTATAACAAGCACAGAACATATGGGAGACATAGTTGAGCTTTTAGGATCTGGAGAGGAATTTGGAGTTAATTTTACTTACAGGGTTCAAGAATCCGCAACAGGGATAGCTCATGCACTCAGCTTAGCAAGAAATTTTGCGAAGGGAGTAAAGATAATGGTTATTCTTGGAGATCAAATAACTACAGGCTCTTTAAAAAATGCTGTTGAAATCTTTGAAAGCAATGGAAGAGGAGCTAAAGTATTTTTAAAGGAAGTTCATGACCCTTCAAGATATGGCGTTGCTACCATTCAAGATCAGTCAGTCACAGAGATAGAAGAGAAGCCTTCACAGCCAAAGTCAAATTATGCAGTAATAGGCTATTATCTTTTTGATGAAAAAGTTTTTGATATAATATCTAAAATAAAGCCATCTGAAAGAGGAGAATATGAAATTACTGATGTGAATAATGAATATATAAAATTAGGGGAGCTTAGTTATGAGATTTTAAATGGAGAATGGACAGATGCAGGAACTTTTGAATCTCTTCTTTACGCAAACAAGATACTCATGCCGGAAGAAAAAAGCCCATATTTAGTTTCGCAAGAACAAGTTGGGAAAATGATAGATGAGATAGAATCTAAATTGGCTGAATTAAGAAAGCATCAAAGGTTATAATGAATAGTGAAGACTTAAAAGAAAATATAAAATCTCTTCTGCCAAACAAGGACAGAGAAGAACTTGATTTTTTAATAGATGATTTGATAGAAATTTCAAAATCAGACTCAGATATTTCCCATATAATTAAATGGTTGGAAGAAAAAAGAAAAAACTGTGATATAGAAACAGAAGAGATAGGAATAAATAATCTGGATAAATGGCATGTTCATCCAGAGACAGGAGTTATTAGTCATGACTCTGAGAAGTTTTTCTCAATAATAGGTGTGAAGGTTTCGGGAGCGGAAAACAGGGAAGTTTCTTCCTGGACTCAGCCAATGATGAAGCAGCAGGAAACAGGAATTTTAGGCCTAATAACAAAAAAAATCAATGGAGTAAAACACTACTTGCTCTACGCAAAATACGAACCTGGAAACACTCACAAAATTCAATTATCTCCCACTCTTCAGGCTACAGAAAGCAATTTAAAGCTGGCCCATGGCGGGAAAAAGCCAAGGTTTGCAGAATATTTTGAAGATCAAGAAAAAGCAAAGGTTCTTACTTCAGTAGTTTCAGTGGAAGACGGAGGCCGCTTCTATCTAAAAACAAATAGAAATATGGTTGCAGAAGTTTCAGAAAATGAATTAAATGAAATTCCTGATGAGTATATATGGGTAAATACAATCCAGCTTAAAAAACTCTTAAAAATTGATAATGCGGTGAACTCATTAGTAAGAAGCATAGTCGGAAGCTTATAAGTATTTATGCCAAGAACTTTTTAGCTCATCTTCAAAGAATTTTCTATTTTTAACTATACCAAATTTAATATTTACACCTTTCTTTCTTAGTTCTTTAATTACTTCTTTAAATTGTTCTGGCTCCAAAGATCTCATTAATGTCGCAATACCATCGCCTATAATTTGAGGTTCAGCTTCACCAACATAATGGTCTATCAAAAATCCGGGTAGTTCATTTTTCGGAATGCCATATAATTTAGGAACTCTGTTTTTATTCCTTTCCCCATTTATTTTTCTAAATTCTTTATTAGTTTTTGTTTTAAAAGTGCACATAGAAGAAGGATAATCACAAGGCTCATGGTTTCCGGTAAATATTAAAGGTTCTAAATCCTCTTTTCTTAGATTTAGTTCTTCTTTAATTTTTCTTAGCATTATTTTTTCTAAATTTATTTCTTTTCCTCTTATGTTTGCAACACCAGTAGAAGAGGCATCTAATTTTCCTTCTGCTAGCAAACCTTTTCCTCTTTCTTGAACAAGAATTATTCCATCAGAAGATTCTATACAGCATCCAAGTGCTAGAGCATGAACAATTTTCATAGTTTTTTTAGTAAAAATATCACAAATTTCTCTTTCTTGAAAATAACTCACAGTATTGTAAACCATAAAAGGCATGCCTATATATATTAATTTTTCTTTACTAGCTTCCCAAAGACAACAAGAATCTCCATTAAATAACAAAGGTTGTTTTACTAAATTCCAATGTTTTTTTATAAGAATATTTTCCCAAACTTTTATTTTATTAAGTACATTTCTTGAAGTATCATATATCACCTTAGGGTGGCTTCCATTCTGAGAAGTATTATAAAAAAATAAATCTTTACTCATAAGAATATTAAAGTCTAATATTTTTAAATGTTTAGAGTCTGTTAAGTCCAAGATTAAACTTAACATTTTAGACACTTTTAATATAAGTGTAAGTCTTAATACTTAGTAAAGCCAAAAACAACAATTTATAAAAAACACCATTCATTCTAATTGGAATGGAAAAAATAAAAATAGGAATTCTTGGTTGCGCAAATGTAGCAAGAAAACACGCAATTCCTGCATTTCAGGAACTAGAAATCGCAGAACTAAAAGCTATAGCAAGCAGAGACAGGGAAAAGGCAGCAAAATGGGCAGAAGAGTTCTCAATTCCGATTCACGGGACTTACGACGAAATAATAAAAAACAAAGAAATAGACGCAGTTTATATCGCCCTCCCTACAGGCCTTCATGAAGAATGGGCAGTTAAAGCAGCTATCACAGGAAAACACATTCTCTGTGAAAAATCTCTGTCAGACAGCTATGAATCCGTGTCAAAAATAATTGAAGCTTGTAAAAAAAACTCTGTTGTCTTATTTGAGAATTTTATGTGTGCTTATCACCCCCAGCACGAAAAGACAAAACAAGTAGCTGAGCTGGAACTAGGGGATATCCATAATTTCACAGGATTTTTTGGCATACCACACTTAAACAAGGAAAATTTCAGATACAAAAAAGAACTAGGCGGAGGTAGTCTCAATGATTTAGGCGCATATCTTGTTTTTATGTCAAGATTTTTCTTCGGAGAGCCGACAGCAGTTACATGCTCTCTTGATTTTCAGTCTGGGACTGATATGCACGGCTCTGCAATTCTGGAATTTCAAGATAGAAGACATGCTTTAATATCATTTGGTTTAGGAAAACTTTACCAAAGTAATTACTCACTCTGGGGAAGCAATGGTTTAATAAAAGTAAACAGGGCTTATTCAATTCCAAAAACACTTGCTCCAGACATAAAACTTATAAAAAACGAAAACCTTCAGGAAATTTCTAAAAAGATTGAATTTCTGCCTGCACATCAATTTTTATTAGGATTTAAAGCGTTTTGCGAGGCCGTTTTATCCAACAATTTAGAAACTAAAAACAAAAAATATGAAGAAATCTTATCTCAAGCAAAAGTTCTTCAAGCAATGAGAGATTCAGCAAGAACTAAACAAAGAATTGAAATAACATGATAAAATTACTAGTCACAGGAGGGGCAGGTTTCATCGGCAGCAACTTCATAAAATACTGGATGCAAAAATACCCAGAAGATAAAATACTAAACTTGGATTTATTAACCTATGCAGGCAATTTAGATAATTTATCAGACATCAAAAATTCCAATTATCAGTTTGTAAAAGGAGATATTTGTAACTTTGAATTAGTAGACTTCTTAATGAAAGAATTTCAGCCTGATTTTATTATAAATTTTGCAGCAGAATCACACAACAGTCTGGCAATTTTAAACCCAACCGCTTTTTTCAAAACTAATTTGATTGGAACACAAACGCTTTTAGAAGCAGCAAGAAAAAATAACATAAAGCGTTTTCATCACATCTCAACTTGTGAAGTTTACGGAGATCTCCCACTTGACAGCTTGGAAAAGTTCACAGAAAAAACACCATATAGTCCAAACACACCATACAACGCTTCAAAAGCAGCAGCAGATTTAGCTGTAAAGGCATATTTTAAAACATTCAATCTTCCGATAACAATCTCAAATTGCGCAAACAACTACGGCCCGTATCAATTCCCAGAAAAATTAATTCCTTTATTTATCTCAAATTTATTAGAAGGAAAAAAAGTGCCTTTATACAAAAGTAGCCAAAACAAAAGAGAGTGGGTTCATGTCATAGACCATTGCAAAGCAATAGACTTAATTTTGCACAAGGGAAAAGCAGGAGAGACATATAATATAGGAACAGGGGTTGAGAAAAGTGTTGAAGAAATCACATCAATAATCCTAAAATCTCTAAGCCAGCTAGAATCAATGAAGGAATATGTTCCTGACAGGCCAAGCCATGACAGGCGTTACCTTTTAGATTCATCCAAAATAATGCTGGAACTTGGATGGAAGCCGGAAATAGATTTTGAAAAAGGCATGGAAGAAACAATCAAATGGTACAAGGGCAACGAGCAATGGTGGAAACCACTAAAACAAAAAAAATTGATTGATGAAACAAAATGGAAAAATACTTAGCACATAATCCTTATCTTTCGAGAAGGGATTCATAATGTTTGATTAATTTTTTTGATTGAATCTTCTTGTTATACATCTTATTTACATATTCTCTTCCTCTTTTTCCAATTTTAGACATTAAAGCTGGATGATTTATGAGATACCCTATTTTTTCTGCCAAACTTTTGGAATCTTTTTCATTAACTAAGAATCCAGTTACTTTATCCTTTACTATTTCAGGTATACCTGTATGGTAGGTTGATACGATTGGCAATCCGGAAGCACATGCCTGGATAATTGAAGCAGGGGTACCTTCAATGTCTCCATCACTAGTTGTATGGCTTGGTAAAACATAAATACTTGCCTTGGCATATAGTTCCGATAGTTTATCTGAACTCACAGTATTCTGAAATTCAACGTGCTTGTCGAGTTTCAGATTCCTAACTAAATTAAGCAAACTTTTCTTTAATTCTCCGTCACCAACAGAGAGGTATTTTAAATTCTTATGATTTTTTATTATATCTGGTAAGGCTTTTATTAAATATTCGTGCCCTTTTTTCTCAACCACTCTAGCAATTGTTAAAAGAACACTCTCCTTTTTTCTAAAATTGTGTTTTATCTTGTTAAATTTGTCAAGATCCATACCTATATGGTGAACTTTTATTTTTTCTTTCTGAAACCCCAGCCTTAAGAGCCGATTCTTGAAATCACCACATAGAGGTAAAAATAAATCTCCTCTTTTTATTAATGGACTATATATATTCTTACTTGTCTGTTTAACAAAATAAGAAAGATCACCCCCATAAAAAGAAGTTACTAATTTGCCCTTAATACCTATATCTTTTAGAGCAGCACCATACAGCCCTCTTTGTCCAAAATGACAATGAATGATATCAAACTCTTCCTTCATGTTCATAAAAAACATATTTACATAAAATGGATTCAAAGTTAACGCGACTTTACCATATCTAAAAAAATTAAGAGATTTCATTACTTTTATGGGGTGTTTTGGAAAGTTTTTTAAAAATAGCACTATCCCACTAAGGACTCTTGATTTTTTATTTCTTGGTATTTTTATATAAGATGTTTTCTTTAATAAATGATAGTCACTTATGGCTTTTGCAATAGTCTCTTCTTTTGACTTGTTTAAGGCAATTATTTTCAAATCAATGCCTTCATCTATTAATCCAATAATCTGATCAAGAATGAAAGTTTCTGTTGTTTTAGGAAATTCGCCAAGTAAAAATACAATTTTAATTTTATTTTTAAGGAGATTTTTAGTCATAGATTGAATAAAAAAAATCATTATATAAGCTTTATGTATAATTTTAGATACTTTATTTCTTAATGGAGAATTTACTAAGTTATAGAAATGTATATATAGAATATCTTTTGAGGATATACATGAAGAAAGATATTTGCTTTTTTAGTGTTGGATTTGCTTTTAATAGATTAGTAAGAATGAGATATTATGAGAAAATATTCCCAAAAGATGTGAGGATATTTCTAATAACTACAGATAAATATGGAAATGCTAAAGAAGAAGAAAATAAGTGGGGCTTAAATAGGACGAAGGTTATTGTTTTAAAACACAACCCAATAAAGAACATATTTGAAATAAGGAAAATTTGTGATAAATATAGAATAAATTCTTTGTCAAATCTTGGACACCCTTTTGGAGCTATACCTTTGATTTTTGCAAAAATTTTCAGAGACAGGAAAGTACTTCTTTATTATCTTGGAGATGTGCTTGAAATATTTAAAACTACAGAATTTTCTTTTAAAAAAGTTAAATTTTTCTTGATACTTTTACCTTATTTTATTCTGTCTAAGATGACTGACAAATCTGCCTTTGTAGGTTATAGAAGTCATAAAAAAGCACCTTATTTCTTTTTGTCTAATAAAGAGAAGTTTTATTTTCTACAAGCTCCAGTTAATACAAATCTATTTAGGCCTTATGATAAGACAAAATCAAGGAAAAAATTAAGTATAGGTAAGGAAAAACAAGTTGTTATTTATGTAGGAAGAGTAACATATCTTAAGGGAGGAGATATTCTTTCTGGTATTATAAAATTAAATCCAGGTATAGATTTCATTGTTATAGGAAAATGGATTGAAAAAGAGATACCTAAGATAAATGCTAAAAACCTAAAAGTAATTGAAAGAGTTCCTAACGAAAACTTACCAGAGTATTATTCTGCCTCTGACCTAACTTTTGTTTACAACAGACAAGGGGGACAACCACAAATTACTGGATCAGAGTCTCTTGCTTGTGGTATTCCAGTATTACATACTGAAAGATTTTATGCTCCTGATAAAGATTTTATAATAAAAGTAAAAGATAGTCTAAAAGATGCTAATAAAAAAATAACGTCTTTTTTTAATATAGACAAAGAAAAAAGAAAGGTTATTTCAATTGAAGCTAGAGAGTATGCTATAAGTAATATGTCAGATGAGTTTTGGGAAGATAAGTATATTGATTTCTATCTAAAATAACACCAGAAATTTTATATATTTATTAATCATTGTTATATTGCTGCCGTGGTGTAATGCTTAACACGCTTCCTTTACGTGGAAGAACTCGAGGTTCAATTCCTTGCGGTGGCATTTTTGATTATATCATCATGTGCACTTTTGTCTATTTTTCCAAAGGACTTCTTTACAAAAGTGTTTATTTTCCAAAAAAAACTAAATTTTCTTATTAATTTTCTTCTTATAGCTGTTAAAAAAGGATATTCTAAATAATAATAAATTATCTCTCCACCCCATTGCTCTTTGAACTGATTAACATTTTTAAGATGTCCTCTTGCATTTATTTGCCATCCACCAAGATCTATAAAAGAATAATTATTATCTAAAGCATATTTAATACTCTCCCAATACATATAATCATTTGGTCTTAATTCATTGTATTCTTTTTTATTTGCAAAGACTAGAGGTCTTATACCTTTTTTCTCTGATTCTTTACCATATAGTTTTTCTGTTACTTCACCTAAAGCAAAACACCCAATTATTTTATCATCTTTTTTTATATAAAAAACCTTTTTTCCTGCACCAGCCACAAAATTCATCCATTTCTCATAAGTCCATTTAACAGCTCCGCCTTCATCTAATGTCTGCATGTGCATTTCATACATTTCTTTTAAGTCTTTTTCAGAAAAAGCTTTCTCATAATATAATCCAGATTTCTGTGCCTGCTGAACATATTTTCTTCTTGAGTATTTTATATTTTTCCATATTTCTTCCTGATTCCTTCCTTCTAAGTTTATAATTATTGTAGCATTAATGTCTTTCATTTCATATACTATTTATCAGTCTAGTTAAATATTTTTATTCTGCGCAGAAATTACCATTGCCTACACAACATTTAAAAAAAGATCTTAAGTTGCTAGATTATGAAAAGGAAATTATTGATTATTGGCATTGATGGAGCTACATTTAAGATGATCAAACCAATGGTAAATGAAGGAAAACTTCCCACAATAAAAAAAATAATGGACTCTGGCAGTTATTGTGAGTTATTTAGCACAAGACCTTCAGTTACTTGTGTTGCATGGCCAGCCCTATTCACAGGCAAAAATCCGAAGAATAATGGAATAATAGACTGGCATTATTACAGGAGCAATTATACTGAACATTTTTTTAACGGTATTGATATTAAAGGTAAGAAGTTCTGGGATTATTTGGGAGAAAATGGAGTAAAATGTGGAGTAGTAAATGTTCCAATAACTTATCCACCGACTAAAGTTAATGGTTTTATTATAACTGGCTGTTTAACACCTGGAGAGTATGTAGAGTTTACCTACCCTAAGAGTTTAAGATCAGAGATTTTATCTAAGAATTATCAAATAGACCCAATAAATATAAATGAACCTAATAATAAAGTGTTTTTTGACCAGGTGGTTAATGTAGAAGAGATCAGAAAAAAAGTTTGTGTAGAATTAATAAAAACTAAAAAATGGGATATGTTTTTCGTTGTTTTTAGACCAGAGCCCCTTCAGAATAGATTTTGGGAAAAAAATACTATGAATATAATAGAAGATGTTTATAAAAAAGTAGACAAACAAGTAGCTGATTTAATAGATAGCATAAATGGAGAATTTGATGTAATGCTTGTTTCTGACCATGGATTTGGAATGACTCCAGATTATAACTTTTATTTGAATGTTTTACTTGATAGAGAAGGCTATCTTTTTTTGAACAAGAAGAAAATGCCAATTGACAAAGTTTATAGAATTTTAGTTAAATTTGGGCTAAGATGGATTAAATATTTTGTAGGAAGCAAGATACGAAAATCTAGATTTATAAATTATGCCGAAGAGGTTAATTGGAATAAAACAAAAGCTTTTGGAAGAGTTTCTGAGGAAACTGGATTTATATATTTAAATAAAGTTGGAAGATTTGATAAAGGCATTGTGATTGAAGAAGATGTAGAAAAGTTAAAAAAGGAGATAAAAAATAAATTAGACAACCTTTATCATAATAAAATGAAGGTTATTAATAAGGTTTGGTTTAGAGAAGAATTATTTGGTAATTTGAAAATAGCACCAGATATTATATTTGAATTGAATGAGAAATTTAAAGGTCTTGAAATTATAGGCTCAAATTCCTTTGCTAAAATAAATGATAAAGATAAAAAGGCATGGCATGAATTTGAAGGAATATTCATTGCTTCTGGACCAAACATAAAAAACCTTGGGGAAATAAAACAAGCAGAAATAATTGATGTAGCTCCAACCATATTAAAATTATACGACATAAAAAAACCAGAAGAAATGGATGGAAAGATAATAAATCTAATAAAAGATAAGTTTAAACATCAAAAATCAAATATTTTTGTGGCTTAAAGTTTATATAGTAAACTTTAAATATAAAGAAGTTTAGGAAAAAATATGGCAAAAGATTTTGATAAGAATAACAAAGAAACTGACAAAGAAGAAGAGTTTGATGAAGAAAGCAAAGTTTACACTGATGAAGAAGAAGCTGAAATAAAAAGAAGGCTTAGAGATCTTGGGTATGTTTAACTAAAGTTTTTAATATAGGTGTTATTTATTATTTCTGATGAAAATAAAGAAAAAGGATAAAATTGAATATGGGACTATTTCCCTACCCATGCCTTTGATAGAAAAAATTAAAGAAAGGATGAAAGGTACAGGGATGACATCTGTTTCTGCTTATGTATCTTTTGTTTTAAGGCAACTATTTTCTGGGGGAGATTTTAAAGATAATATAAATCATGGGCAAGCCATTTCAAAAAGCGAGGAAGAAGAGGTAAGAAATAGGCTCAAAAAATTAGGATATATTTAAAAGCCTAAAAAATTATTCTGTAAACATGAATTATAAAAAAAATGTTATAATAATTGTTATTGATGCTTTTAGAACTAAAAATCTTAGTTTGTATGGTTACGAAAAAGAAACAGATAAAAATATTAAAAGAATAGCAAAAGAGGGAATTTGGTTTAAAGAACATTTTTCGCCTGCTAACTCTACGGCCCCTTCAGTAACTTCTATTCTTACAGGGTTATATCCTCCAAATCACGGGATTTTGCATCAATTACCTTATACAAAGGAGCAAGAAATAGAAAAAATAAAAAAAGTAAAATTTTGGCTCCCATCTTTTTTAAAAGGGCAGGGATATGAAACAATTGCAATAGATTGGATTGGTGAATGGTTCAAAAAAGGATTTGATTATTATGGAGAAGGTGAATATTCAAAAGAATCAACAGCACCATTTAATCCTGCAGAAGAAATAACAGACTTAGCAATATCCAAGGTAAATCAATCTAAAAAACCATTTTTCTTGTTTTTACATTACTGGGATACACATTTTCCATTTCCGACCATAAAATATGAAACAGCAGAAAATGAAAAAGATATGAAAGAAACCCTAGACAGCATCAAGAGTGAAAATCAAAGAAAATACTTGGAGTTAAGGATTGCTAACAAAGGGATTTACACGTTTAATTCAATGAAAGAAAAATATGATTTATCAATAAAAGTTACCGATGAACAGATCGGAAGGGTTTATGATTTTCTTAAAGAAAAAAACCTTCTCAATGACACAATTATTTTTATTCTTGGAGATCATGGTATGAACTTAACTGAACATGAAATTTTATTTAGCTCTTCAGGATTATACGAAGATTCGATACATACACCATTGATAGTACGTTTGCCAGGGTTTGAAGAAAAAGAAATAAATGAATTTGTACAAAATATTGATATTGTCCCGACTATTTTGGATTTCCTAGAATTTAAATTTGATGATGAATTTGATGGAAAATCATTTATTCCATTAATTAAAAATAACCAACCCACCAGGGATAAAATATTTTCCTATGATGGCTTATGTGAGGATATAGTTGCAGTAAGAACAAAGAACAAAAAATTAATCTTAGCTAAAAATAATTTTTGTAATTTATGTAAGGGGCATCATCATGAAAAAGTTGAGGAATATAATTTAGAAAAAGATTCCCAAGAAACAAAGAATATTTTTTCAGGAAAGAGCGAGTTATTAGAGTTCATAAGAGGTGTTAAGTAAAATTTATTTCTATGAAGAAGTATATACTGAATTATAATAATTAGCGAATAAAAACATTTAAAAACTATAATTATCTATAATTATACATAATGGTAGAAACATTTACAAAAGAAAGGACAAAAATCTGTGAAGATCTAATGTTACCAGAAATCAGAGTTTTATTAGACCTTCCTTTAGAACAGAAAATAGAGAGATCAAGAGAAATTATAAAAGAAGCTCTTGAAAGGTATAAAAATATAGGAATGGGCTTTAGTGGAGGAACAGATAGTTTAGTATTGTTGCATCTTGTTTTACCTTTAAAAAAGGATATACCGTGCGTTTTTGTAGACACTCAGCATGAATTCCCAGAAACTTATGAATTTGTTAATAAAGTTATAATAGAATGGGATATAAAAGACTATCAAAAAGTTAGAGCACATAGAAAGCGTACAGAAGAGTTCAAAGAGAAATTTGGATGGAAAACACCTGAATTTACTGTAGCTTATGACGGGTATCATAAAATAGCTCCTATGATGAAAGCAATTACTGATAGGAAATTTGATGCATTCCTAGTTGGTTTAAGGGGAGTTGAACATGAGGAAAGAGCGAAAGAAGTTTTCTTTTCACCAAGGCAAAATCCAAGCCATATGAGGGTGCATCCGCTATTGTTCTGGAGACAGTCAGATATCTTAGAATATGTTAAAAAATTTAATATAGAATGCAATCCGCTTTATGCAAAAGGATATACTTCTTTAGGGTGCACTGTGTTTTCAGAGAAAAATACTGATCCAAATGCACACGAACGAGCTGGTAGGGGTGTAGTAAGAGAAGAAGTAATGGCAAAGCTAAGAGCTCTTGGGTATACTTAATCTTTTCTTTTGTAGTTTTGTAAAGAAATAAAAATTCTTGCCCTAATGGGAATGTTTATAATTATCTACAAATGTAACATACACTCCATTTTTCTCAAACCATCTTTTTGCAGCTAAGGCTCTTGATTTAACCTTTTGATGGTACTCTTCCATTTGACCGGCCATACCAAAAGGTGTGAAATAAAGGCTTGTAAACCCAGGTGATTTTATTTTTCCACAATGGAAATCTACTGCATCCGTGTTATAACTCCATATTCTTATTTCTACACTATTCCCATTCTTTTTAGCCTTATCTAAAGCCTCAATAAGGTTCCCAGGCTTGTTAAAAAGTTTATAACAAAGTGTCCTTCTCATTTCCTTTCTCATGATTTAAATTTATAGAATAAACGTTTATAAAAGTTATCATCTTAAAATCGATACAATTAAAATGAAGAAAATAGACTTGCAAATACATACAAACTATTCAGATGGAGCTTTTTCACCGAAAGAGATAATAGACTTAGCCATTAAAAGTGAAATGAAAGCAATTGCAATTACAGATCATGATACAATATCAGGATTAAAAGAAGCTGTGAATTATTCTAAAGATAAAGATTTAGAGTTTATTCCAGGAATAGAACTAAGCTGCCACGAGTCATTTTACCCAAGAACAATCGATATCTTAGGTTTGTTTATTAATCATAAGAATAAAGAACTTAATGATTTTATAAAAAACTGTCAAAATGATAGGATAAATGAAAAAAAAGAAATTATTAAAAAACTGAATAATCTTGGGTATGAAATAACCTTTAAAGAATTGATTAAAGAAAGTGGAGATAGTTTAGGAAGGTCAATAATCGGAAAAATTTTACTAAGAAAATATCCGAATGAATTTTCAACTGTTGGCGACGTTTTCCAAAAATTGATCGGTGATGGGAAACCCGCATTTGTTCCAAGACCAAAAACTTCAATGAAACAAGCAATACAAATAATAAAAAGAGCAGAAGGAGTAAGTGTTTTAGCCCACCCGGGCAGATACGGAAATTCTATTTTTGAGATAATTGATAAGTTTACAGAAGATATGGGTGATGGAATAGAAGTTGATTACCCATACAACAAAATTTTAGGTATAAGTGATGATATAAATCTAAAATTAAGAAATCTTGCTAGCGAAAAAAGACTATTGATTTCAGGAGGAAGTGATTTCCATGATTTTACAAGAGGTTCATTAATTGGAGACGCTGGTCTCACAGAAGAAGAGTTTGAAATATTAAAAAAATATAAAATTCACAGAGATTTTTAACCCCATAATAAACTTTTTCCATCAAAATCTCCTTTTTTTATGTTAAAATAGTCAAGTATTGTAGGAGTTAAATCAACTATTCTAGGAGATTTTAAGTTTAGATCCATGTCTGTCAAAATAATTCCATTAACCTCATGAGTTGCTAGTTCTTTCGGTTCACCCCATATTTTCCCATCAGAGCTGAACTTAGTTTGTATGTCATATCCCTTTTCTTTCATATAAACTGTAATGTCTGGAGCATACATTGTTTTCCCACCATATAACTCTTCTTTTGTTTTGACTTCTGCTTCTATATTATTACTTTTAAGAAATTCATGTAATTTTATTTTTATTTCATTTTTTAATCTATCTTCATCAATATTTTTTACAATTCCTCCCCTAGATTCTGAATTTAAGAAAATCTGGGCTGTTTTTACTGCTCTCTTTCCTACTGCTCTTGTTTTTGTCAAATCTATTAACCCAGTTAATATTGCCTCTTCAAAGTCAATATTTTCGGTTGGAATTTTCTTGCCAAGCTTTCTAGGAACTATTTTAACAAGAAAATTAAGTTTGAGATTGTCTAATACTTTAAATATCCTTTCTCTGTTTATTCCAATCAATGAAAGAAAACTCTGTTTTTTAACAAAAGTTTTTAAATAACCTTCTTTTTCAAGCCAAGAATTTACATTAAAAGCCTTTGTTACTCTTTCATGTCCATGATCTGACATAACTATTAAATCCCATTTGTTTTTTTCAGCCAGATTTTTTACTTCTCCGATAAACTTATCAATTTTTGTGTAAGCTTTTTCTACTTTGTTAGTTCCCCAAGCGAAATGCTGAGCAACGTCTGTTTCCCTAAAAAGCATTATAAAAAAATCAAACTCTTTTTTTAATAAATAGTTGGCTGTTATTATTCTTTTGTCTATTATACTTAAGGCTTGATCTGGAAGACTTTTTTTTTCTTTTATTCCAGAAACCTCAATTTCATAACCAAACTCTTTTAATTTCTCTTTTAATTCGGTTGGATGAACATAATTACTAAATGTTGAAGGCGCATCAATCCCAGATATCATTACACCATTTATTTTTTCAGGAGGATATGTAATAGGTATATTTATGAAAAAACCCTTTATTCCAGATTCATCTAAATATTTCCATAAAGGCTTACTATTTAGCAGGGAACGATTTACAATTTTAATTTTCCATGAATTATCATCTACAATTGTAAAATCATATATGTTAGTTTTTCCAGGAAAATTTCCTGTTGAAAAGCTAGCCCAAGCTACCCCTGTTCCTGGAGGAATTGTTGACTTTAAAATAGCTTTATTTTTAAAACTTGATAAATTTGGAAGTTTATTTTTTGCAATTAGTGGATTAATTATATCAAAAGTTCCGCCATCAATTCCAATTATAATAAGCTTTCTATTATTTTCTACTTTATTTTTAGTAGCCATATTTAGGGTTATTAAATTCAGTATATAAAACTGCTTGTATTATGGTACTGTCAAGTTAAAGAGATATAGCAGAAAAATAATATATGAAATTGAATTAGAAATATAGATAAAACTAGATTAAAATTGATTGAGTAAATTTATCTTTGGTATTTTAAGATTATATGTGT
>Ga0209542_10002704_pt1 | contig 39245 bp, 36 predicted proteins | sample RifCSPhighO2_01_FD_184028 | JGI IMG/M metagenome (GOLD analysis project Ga0209542, IMG submission 184028) | Soil microbial communities from Rifle, Colorado - Rifle CSP2_plank highO2_0.1 (SPAdes) (version 2) | ecosystem: Environmental > Terrestrial > Deep subsurface > Rock core/Sediment ... | reverse complement strand
AATAAACTCGCAACATACAATTTGGCTCCCCCGCCTGGACTCGAACCAGGAACCTTGAAGTTAACAGCTTCCTGCTCTACCGATTGAGCTACAGGGGAATTTCAACAAGTCTATTATATCAATTTTTTCCGAAATATAGTGTAAAATACTTCTATGCAATCATCTGATCTTTTACAAAAAATGGCGCCGAATTTTTCACTTTCTGATCAAGATGGAAAAATGCATACGCTTTCAGATTATCGCGGGAAGTGGGTGATCCTTTATTTTTACCCCAAAGACGACACGCCGGGTTGTACGAAAGAAGCATGTTCGTTCCGCGACAACACACAACAACTCACACAAAAAGATATCGTCGTTCTGGCCGTCTCGGCAGATTCGCCCGCCTCTCATAAAAAATTTGCCGAAAAATATCATCTCTCATTCCCTCTTCTTGCAGATGTCGAAAAAGAAACAATCAAAGCGTATGGAGCCTGGGGAAAAAAGAAATTCATGGGCAAAGAGTATGATGGAATCTTGCGCACGACTTTTCTCATTGATCCACGAGGTGTCGTGAAAAAAGTTTTTGAAAATGTGACTCCTGCTGACCATGCGCGAGAAATTCTCACGTTTTTTGATACACAATAACCTTTTTGATCTCTGAATTGGGAATATGCATCAAGCGACCCTTGTCATCGTGTAGAATCGTTGTCCTCAAAGTGATTTTATATACTTCACCCTCAAGATCATCAACGACGATACGATCCCCGATATTATATTGATTTTCAAGAATGATGAAAAATCCCGCGATGAGATCTTTGATGAGATTCTGTGCTCCAAAAGAAATAGCAAATCCCACGATACCCGCGCCAGTTAAAAGAGGCGCGACCGCAACTCCAATTTCACTGAAAATCAAAAGAAGTACTACGATAAAAATCGCAACAGATACGCTATTTTTTGTCAAAGCCTTCAGAGTATCTACACGCTGTGCATAATGGGGACGAGGAAATCTATGTTTGAGATTGTTGAAAAAAACATTAATGGATATCGTGGAGAAAAAAAGCGTAATAAATGAGATGAGCAAAATGACGCCGATGCGTATAATTGCGGTAAATGATAGTGCATCCATATTATTGATACTGCTTCCCTACTCGCTCAATGTATTCTCCGGTTTCAGGATTGACCACGATGCTATCTCCTGTTTTGATAAAAAGCGGCGCCAATACTGTCGCGCCGGTTTCCACTATCACTGACTTTTTCGCGCCCGTCACCGTATCGCCCTTCACTGCCTCCTGCGCCTGCGTCACTTTCAACCTGACTGACTGGGGAGGGCGAACAGCAATGGGTACCCCTTGATGAAGCAACACAAAAAGCTTATCTCCCTCTTTGATAAAAGAAACAATCTCTCCTGATTGTGAGAGAGGGAGCGTATGTTGTTCAAACGTACGCTCGTTCATGAAATGAAGAGACTCATGATCTTTGTATAAATATTGCAGTTCAATCACTTCAACATCAAGCACTTCTATGGTTTCGCTTGATTTGTAGGTAAAATCAAGAGTTTTGCCTGTTTTGATGTTTTTGATGCGCGACTTCATCAAAGCCCCACCTTTGCCCGGTGAGTAAAACTCCGCCTTCTGCACTTGCCACATATCACCATCTTTTTGGATAAACTGTCCCTTTTTTATATTTCCTGCATTGATTTTCATGTTCAAAGTATATCACATATCGCGATCAAAGGCAATCAATTGCAACTGCCGCAAAGAAGTAGCACCGGCAAAAAGCATGGCAAGGCGGTCAAATCCCACTGCCACCCCCGCACACTTCGGCAGCCCTTTTCGCAGAGCATCAATAAAGCCCCAATCAATGGGATGGTTGATTTTGCCCTCTCGCTTGCGAAGCAGTGCATCCTGCTTGAACCGCTCTTTTTGCTTTTTCCAATCAGTAAGTTCGCTGTAACAATCAGCAAGCTCAACGCCTGCGATATAGAGCTCAAAACGCTCTGCCGTGACGCCGTCTGTTTTCAATTGGGCAAGAGCAGCGAGTTTTTTGGGGTAGTCATAGATGATGGTCGGCGCCGCAACACCCAAATGCGGCTCCACTTCCTGCGCATACACTTGGCTAAACAGATCAACATATGAGGTATTTTCTGTGGCGTATCCCTTTTCTGCGGCTTTTGTAAAAAAAGCCGTTTCATCAAAAATGTCTGCGATATCTGCATATCGAGAAAACGCCTCCTTGACCGTCAACTCCTGCCAGACAGTATCAAGAGCAATCGAGCGGTTTTTGTAGACAATGTGCTTTTTCTTTTGTTTTTCAGCCAAAAAACACACAAACTCTTTGAGTTCTTTTTTCATATAGGTATAGTCTACGCCTGTTTTATAAAACTCAAGTATGGTAAACTCGGGAAGATGCAAGCTGCTTTCCGGCTCGCTGTTGCGAAAAGCCTTACCCAAGAAGTAGCAGTCACCTATTCCCTCAACGAGTAACCTTTTGATAAAAAGCTCCGGAGAGGGCGTGAGATACAACTTTTGACTCTCTTTGAAATAGCGAAACGTCGTCTCAAAAACCTCAAGATACGACTCGGGGATAAGCGCTGGAGACAAAAGAGGAAGATCAAGCTCCAGATAATTTTTCTCTTCGAAAAATTGTCGCGTGGCCTTTTTGAGTGTAATGGTTTTTTGATATGCGACGCGATTCTGTAGAGACGCCGTGATCTTCATCTTCTTCCCTCCCGTTCAAATTCTTCAAGCAGTTTTTTTTGTTTGTGGGTGATTTTTGAAGGTATGCGGACTTTGAATACCACGTATTGATTACCTCTTCTATGAGAATGGGGATAGACAATGCCGCGCCCAGAAAGCCGCATAATCTGACCAGACTCCGTTCCGGGCCGGATTTTAAGCGTTATATCCTCATCAATTCCCGGCACCGTCACCATCCCACCCAAGATCGCCATTGTCACCGAAATAGACATTTCAGTATAGATATCTTGTCCTTCTCGTCTGAAACGATGATCAGGACGGACATCAACCAGCAAATCAAAATCTGAAAACCTGATGCGTGTGCCACCATCAACACCCGCAGGAATTTTGATCGTTTTCTTTTTTCCCTCAATCTGCACTTCTTTGGTCACGCCATGCACTGCCTCATCAAATGAAATAGCTATCTGATATGCAGGTCGTCGCTGTCGCGCACTGCCGCCCCTACCACCAAAGAACTGCTCAAAAATATCAAATGGATTGGAAAATCCGCCAAAATCAAATCCTTCAAACGGAGACTCTCCCGATGAGGTATACGTATAGGTGAACGGACCGCCGGAGGAGGCACCTCCTCTACCAAATCCTTGGCGCGAAAACGCCTCATGCCCTACCTGATCGTAGAGTTCTTTTTTCTTGAGATCTCCCAGCACCTCATATGCTTGATTAATTTCTTTGAATTTTTCTCCTGCCTCTTTCGATTTATTGCGATCAGGATGCCACTCTAGAGCCAACCTGCGGTATGCGGCTTTTATATCATGGACGGGCGCATTTTTTGAAACTCCCAGTACTTCATAGTAATCAGCCATACTAAATTTAGTTTACCACTTCGCCTTCTTCTGCGGCTTTTTCATCTTTTTTAGGTTCGCGTGTGCCGCCGTCTGGCTTTGTTTCTTGGGCAGGTGCGCTGGCTTTTGCTTTATACATCTCTTGTCCGATTTTTGAGAGAACATCTGAAAGTTCTTTTGTTTTTGTCTCAATGTCCTCTTTCGTTCCGTTCTCAAGGGTATCTTTGAGCGCCTTTATTTTGTCCTCAACATTTTTTTTGAGCTCTGCTGGTGCTTTTTCTGCCTCTTTGATGGTTTTTTCGGCTGTGTATACCATCGCATCTGCTTTATTTCTTGCCTCGATGCGATCTTTTTCTCGACGATCTTCATCGGCGTGCCGATCTGCATCTTCCTTCATTTTCTCAATTTCTTCTTTGGTAAGACCGGTTGATCCGGTGATCTTGATGCTTTGCGCCTTCCCTGTTGCTTTATCTTTGGCAGTGACGGTGAGAATACCATTTGCATCAATATCAAATACCACTTCAATCTGCGGCATGCCCCGGGGCGCAGGTGGTATCCCGTCGAGAATAAATCTGCCAAGAGACTTATTGTCCTTCGCCAGTGGACGCTCTCCTTGTAAAATATGGATCTCAACCTGCGTTTGGCTATCTGCTGCAGTTGAAAATACTTCGGATTTTGAGGTGGGCACGGTCGTATTGCGGGTGATCAAGGCTGTGGAAACTCCACCCAACGTCTCAACGCCAAGAGTAAGTGGCGTCACATCAAGAAGCACCACGTCGCGCACATCGCCGCTGATGATCCCTGCCTGAATGGCAGCGCCAATTGCCACTGCCTCATCGGGATTGACCGAACGGTTTGGTTCTTTGCCAAAAAATTCCTTCACCCGCTCAATCATCTTGGGCATGCGCGTCATACCACCCACTAAAATAATTTCATTGATATCGCCTGACCCAAGTTTTGCGTCTTTTAAACAATTTTTTACTGCTTCAAACGAATGGTCAATCAGTTTTGCGACGAGCCCCTCAAGACGGGCACGCGTCAGCTTCATGACAAAATGAAGCGGCTGATTGTCCTTGACGGTGATAAAGGGAAGGTTAATCTCCGTCTCAAGAGAGGTTGAAAGCTCAATTTTTGCCTTCTCCGCTGCATCGCGCAGTCGCTGAAGGGCTTGCGCATCAGTGCGAAGATCAATTCCTTGTTCTTTTTTAAACTCATCGGCAAGAAAATCCATAATTGTTTTATCAAAATCATCTCCCCCAAGATGCGTATCGCCATTGGTTGCCTTCACCTGAAACACACCCTCTCCGAGCTCAAGCACGGTAATATCAAATGTTCCTCCTCCAAAGTCATAAACGGCAATATTGTGCAGTTGTTTTTTATCAAGTCCGTAGGCAAGAGATGAGGCAGTAGGCTCGTTGATGATACGGATAACCTCAAGTCCCGCAATCTCTCCTGCCTGTTTGGTGGCTTGTCGCTGCGCATCGTCAAAATATGCGGGAACCGTAATCACTGCTTTTGTCACGGTGTCCCCCAAATAACTCTCCGCATCTGCCTTGATTTTTTGCAAAATCATTGCAGAAACTTCCTGCGGGGTGTAGGTTTTCCCCTCAACTTCAACCACTGCCATACCGTCTCGTCCTTCTTTGACGACGTAGGGAAGCCATTTTTTATCATTCTGCACCGATGGATCGCTGAAGCGCCGCCCCATGATACGTTTGATAGAAAAGATCACATTTTTGGGGTGTATGATCATCTGGCGCTTTGCCACGTCTCCCACGATACGCTTGACTGGATCAACCACTGAAGGAATGACATTTCTCCCCTCTTTCGAGTGGATGACTTTTGCTTTTCCTCCCTCCATCACTGCCACACACGAATTGGTAGTACCAAGATCAATACCGACTGTTTTTGCCATAGTATAGATGTAAATAAATTCCGATTAAATCGGAATAAATCCCGATCTAATCGGGATAAATTTGTAATAATGTTATTTCTTTTTTTTCGCCACTTTCACTCGCGCAACACGGATAATTTTGCTATCCAATGCGTATCCTTTTTGCACAATCTCTATGATAATATTATCATGATCGCCCTCAACAATTTCAATGCATTCAGCCGTATGAGGATCATACAATGTCCCAACAAGCACAAGTTCGCGCACCCCCTCTTTTTGAAGCAGCGCGCTGAATTTATTTTTGACAAGTTGCAAACCTGTGTCTTTCACAAATACTTCAGCTTTTTCAAGATCATCCATAATATCCAAAAAACCCCCAAGCAACCGTTTATGCACCTGACTTCGTATGTGGGCAAATTCGTTTCCCGTGCGTCTTTCAAGATTTTGGTAATCTGCCAACGCGCGAATATATTTTTCCCTCCAGTTTTCTATTTCTTTTTTTGACGCCTCAAGATCGCCACAACAGTCTTTTTCTGCATCTTTCTGTTTTTCGACGTCCTGCTTTTTTTCATTTTTTTGGTTTTGCATATCGTCTGGTGTTGTTTTCATACATTATATGCCCTGTTCTTTGAGCATTTTTCCAATCAATGTGCTAAAATATTTGACCCGCGGGATGACCATCTCATATTCCATACGTGCTGATCCGGTGACTCCAATTGCTCCGCGTATTTTGTTACCCTCAAATTCGCCAAACACACACGCACAGGGCTCAAGGGTTTTCTCCTTCATCCCTTCATTGCCGATGACAAATACAATGTCTTCATCGTGTTGCTCAAAATAGCGCAAAATTTCATTCCAAAAAGACAGCTCGTCAAGGCGCTCGAAAAGAACCCGCGGGAGCGCAACGTCATAAAACTCCGGCAAAGAAAGCAGGTTTGGCACGCCAAAATAGTACATATCACCCACATTGGTGTTGACTACTGCCATCATGTTGGTTTTTTGGGCAAGCACGCGGGCCGCATGCTGCAAGAGCTTATGCACTTCCCCTCTGAAATCCCAGATATCGTTTTTGTAGGAAACCTCCTCAGCCGTTGACATTTCCTTCTCCTTCAGAAGATGTCTGATATAAAAACGAAAACCCGTCGTCGTGGGCACTCTTCCTGAAGAAAAGTGCTCTTTTTTGAGGTAACCTTTTTTGGCAAGCTCGGTCATTTCGTTGCGGACTGTCGCCGGAGAAACACCCAGATTGTATTTTTTGTCCAGTATCTCCGATCCGACCGGCTCACCAGTTCTCGTATACTCGACCACGATTGATTTTAATATCTCTATTTGACGAGGTGTGAGCGTATCCATAGATATATCCTGATTGCGCCGGGATTAGCACAAGTCTATTATATCTGCTAATTTTTGTCAAGAGCTAAATACACACGTTCGCCAGAAATAATTATTCGCCCCGATCCCGTGATACGATTTCCTTGAAATATGTCATATTTCAAGGAGTCTTATTCCTCAAAATGTATCAATTTTGAGATCACAAGCTAATACCCTTTACTATTCGTCTAAAAATCGTCTATAATATGTCTATATGTTTCATGCTCAATATACTATTACCGATATATTGTTAGGACAGATTAAACGTATTAATAATCTTATCAATGAACTGAATAACAGACGATTTCCCCATATTATACTTATTGAACTGGAAAAAACGGCTCGAGCTGTATCTGTTTACGCCTCAACGAGTATTGAGGGTAATCCGCTTCCTTTAACAGAGGTGAAAAAAATTTTAAAGTCGCAACCAACGAATATCAGAGTAAGCGAACGCGAGGTGTTAAATTATAACAAAGCTTTAGAGCATTTGGATAAAAAACCTGAAGAAGGAGAAGTGAAATTATCGCTTGATTTTATTTTAAAAATCCAAAAGCAGGTAACTGACGGACTTTTACCCTCATTTGAATCGGGACGCTTAAGACAAAAACCAGTCGTCGTCAATGATCCGCGAAACAACAAAGTAATTTACTTACCGCCTGATGCAAAAGATGTACCACTCCTTATAGAAGAACTTATCTTATTTATAAACAAAAATAAGGATCACGTAGACGCTCTTATTCTTGCCGGCATTTTCCATAAACAGATGGTGATTATTCATCCTTTTATGGACGGCAACGGTAGGACAACACGACTTATGACAAAGGTACTTTTGGCTGAAATGGGACTCAATACGTTTAATCTTTTCAGCTTTGAAAATTATTACAACTCAAACGTTACCAAATACTTTCAAACCGTCGGAGAGTATGGTAATTATTATGAATTAGTAGATAAAGTAGATTTTACAAGGTGGCTTGAGTATTTTACCGAAGGCATTATTGACGAATTGCTGCGAGTTCAAAAATTGCTCCCGGAAATAGCTTTGACCCCTCAAACACAATTACAATCACATCATCTCAAAATACTTGGATTCATTAAAAAAAGAGGTTTTATTTCAGACAGAGATTATGCAAACCTTACTGAACGAGCAAAAGCTACACGAGCAATTGATTTTCAGAAACTGATTGATTTGGGACTTATTGAAAGAAAAGGGAAAGGGAAAGCGACTTATTACGCATTAAAGGAAAAATAGTTCTTGCATTCTGTTTTTTCTGCTATAATAGTATCTATGGATCAACACGAGAACCCATCGCCGTCGTTTATCAATATCTTCGTTCTTCTCCTTTTTGCCGTGGTGATAGCTGGCGCATCAGCCGTGACTACGTATGTACTCCTGAACACACGATCAAATGAACCGCAAACTATTGCGCAACCAACGAGCACGCCAATTGATACACGACCAACCACCACTGACGAGACGGCGGGGTGGAAGGTGTATAGAAATGAAGAGTATGGATTTGAAATGAAATATCCTTTAAATTGGACAATCACAAAAGAAGGTTCTGAAACATCAGTAAATCTTTTAAGATTTTTTGTTGTTGCATTTGCAGATATCATACAAGTAGAGAAGAAAAACGAACAGAGGGCTGGAGAAATTCCCTGTACAGCAGGTATATATATCTATAAGAATGCTAAAACATTAACTGCTTATGACTGGGCTATTGAAAAATGGGGAAGACCAGAAAATAGAGAAGGAGGAATACTCTCTGCAGTAAAAATTAATAACTTAGAAGGACTAAAGTATGAATTTTTAAGTATTGGAAGGATAAATGTTTTGTTATCCAAGAACGACAATATAATTGTTATACGAACAACCTTAGGTAGTAGTTGTGCAAACCTTAACTTTATTTTTGATCAAATGCTTTCCACCTTCAAATTCTTGGATTAAACGGGAATAAATCCCGATTAAATCGGGATAAAATGCGACTTGCACTTTACTGACTATATTTGATATAATAGTCTTAATATCGTATGAAAAAGACGAAAAAAGAAAAGGCTGCGCCTCAAACTGTTTCTCCAAAAGCAAACGGCCAGGTAGAGGATAAACAAAAGATTATCAACGAGTTTGCCGTCAAAAAAGGGGATACCGGATCGCCTGAAGTGCAGGTGGCTCTCTTATCTCTCAAGATCAAAAATCTGACCGACCATCTTGAAGAGAATCCGAAGGATAATCACTCGCGCCGAGGCTTACTCAAAGTCGTTGCCAAACGGAGGAGAATTTTGAATTATCTTGAGAAAAAAGATGACAAACGTTATAAACTATTAGTGAAAAAAGTCAGTTTAAAAAAATAAGACTTCTTTTTTTCCTGTACAAAAAAACCGCAACGATTGACTATACGATAACTATTTTATGAATATACACAAAAAATCACTCACGCTTGGAGATAAAACATTGCATATACAAATTGGCAAGCTCGCCCAAGCTGCTGATGTTTCTATTTTGGGGAGGCTCGGAGACACCTGTGTATTGGTGACGGTCGTTGCCGGAAGGGAACGGCCAGACCTTGGCTATTTTCCCCTTGGGGTCGAGTACGTAGAAAAACTCTATGCCGGAGGCCGGATCAAGGGTTCTCGATGGGTCAAACGGGAGGGACGACCGTCAGATGAGGCGATTTTGACCGCGCGCCTCATTGACCGCTCCATACGACCGCTTTTCCATAAGTCGTACAAAAAAGAAGTACAAGTCGTCGCAACACTTCTTTCAATTGACGGCATCAATTCTCCAGACATCGTATCTGCCATCGCCACTTCTTTGGCGCTTCACCTGTCAAGCATTCCCTGGAAAGGGCCTATTGGCACAATCCGCATTGGATATGTGAAGGAAAATGGCGACGAGGAAGGAACATTTGTGGTCAATCCCGACGAACAAGACCAGAAATTCTCCCGGCTTGATCTCGTCGTTTCATCAAGGGAAGAAAAAGTCGTCATGATCGAGGCAAAAGGAGAGATCGTCCCCGAAAAAATTATTATTGAAGCGATTGAAAAAGCAAAAGAGGAAAATAAAAAAATTATCCAGTTTATTGAAGATATACGAAAAGAAATCGGCAAACCAAAAGAAAAAAATCATGAAGGGGAAAAGAGTGATGAGATTATGGATGTTTTGAGAAAAAAATATGCGCATCATCTTGATCGAATCATGCTCAAAAAGGGAGGAAAGGAAAAAGACGATGAAGATGATTTGGAGCTTATCATCGAGGAAATATATAAAGAATTTGAAGATACGTATACGAAAAAAGAAATCGCAGAAACCATCACGCAATTTACGCATCAGAAAATACGCGAGGGAATTTTGAAAGACAAAAAACGTATCGATGGACGGGGGCCTGATGAAATAAGGCCTCTCACTGTCGAAAACTCCGTACTTCCCCGTACCCATGGTTCAGCGCTGTTTCAGCGCGGATCAACGCAAGTGCTTTCAATCGCGACACTTGGTTCACCAACACTTGAGCAACTCATAGAAAGCCCGGAAGGTGAGGCAGCGAAGCGCTACCTCCACCATTATTATATGCCCCCCTATTCTGTTGGCGAGACCGGGAGACTTGGCTCGCCCTCGCGCCGTGAGATAGGGCATGGAGCTTTGGCGGAGAAAGCAATTGAACCAGTGCTTCCCTCACAAGAAAAGTTCCCCTATGCAATACGCGTCGTTTCTGAAGTGCTTTCCTCAAACGGCTCAACCTCCATGGCCGCGACCTGTGGTTCCTCACTTGCTCTGATGGATGCGGGCGTACCCATCACTGCCGCAGTTGCCGGTATTTCCATCGGACTCGTATCAAAAAGCGATGATGAGTATGTTCTTCTTACCGATATTTCGGGTATTGAAGATTTTGCAGGAGAAATGGATTTCAAAATCGCAGGATGCGAAAAAGGAGTGACCGCGATACAGCTTGATGTAAAAAATGCGGGCTTGACCAGTAGAATGATCATAGAAACCTTTGAAAAAGCGCACAAAGCGCGACTGCACATCCTTGAGAAAATGAATGCAATCATCAAAAAGCCACGAGGCGAGCTTTCACAGTATGCGCCAAAAGTCGTCGTGTTGACTCCCCCGCCTGACAAAATCGGCGAGATTATCGGCCCGGGAGGAAAAAATATCAAACAAATCATTGCTAAAACACAGACACAGGTTGATGTTTCAGATGATGGAAAAGTCAGCATCACCGGTATTGACCGCACCATGGTAGATGAGGCAGTCAAACTGATCAACAATGTGTACCGCAAAATTGATGTGGGAGAGACTTTCACCGGTGAGGTCAAACGTATCATGCCTTTTGGCGCGTTTGTCGAGTTTTTGCCCGGCAAAGAGGGACTCGTACACGTATCGCGTATGGGAAGAGGCTATGTCAAAGATCCCCACGAGGTCGTCAAAATCGGCCAAAAAGTCTCTGTCCGCGTCTATCAGATTGATAATCAGGGAAGGACTAATCTTGAAATGGGCAAAGAATCTCCCCCTTCTGCTTAATTAAAATACCCTCATCATCATTGTAAAATCAAGGCGGAATGTTATATACTAACACCATATGCCGCGAAGAAAAAAATCGTTCAAACTGCCGTTTGTCAAATTCAAGATTCATAAAGGAACACTTTTCAATACCATTGGATTTCTCATTATTGCAGCGGCACTCATCTTGCTTGCGTCTTTTTTCCAAAAAGGAGACATACTGATCCTCATCAACAATAAACTGCGAGAACTTTTTGGATTTTTTTCAGTGTTGGTCAGCGCCATTCTTTTCCTTATCGGATCGCACTTTTTCAATACAAAGAAACTCAAAATCATCAAGGGCAATATCACGATCGGCAGCATACTCATTTTTGTCGCGCTCCTTGGCATTGGACAATCCGGGCGCTACGGCGTGATCATCTTTACCAATTTGAAACTCGATTTTTCCACTTTTGGCGCTCTCGTTATACTTCTTATCACCTTTATTATCGGCGTTATTTTATTTTTAAACACATCAATAGATACGTTTCTTATGGCTGTTGTCAAAATAATAAAAATGCTTGCTGCATCTTTTAAAAATCTTTTCTTCGCGCCTCAAGATGAAAAGAAAACACAAAAAAAAGAAAAAATCAGGGAGGAATTTATCAAAGATAAAAAAACTTCACCTACTGTTTCTCCTCCTCCCCTATCGTTTCAACCGCCAGTGCTTCGCGAGACACCAACATCTACTCATCAATCCGCTCTCAAAATCAGGCCACTTCCCAAAGACAAACAATCCACATGGGTCTATCCGCCTGTCTCACTCCTTTCAGACATCACCCAAAAAGAGGCTGATCGAGGCGATGTGAAACATAACTCCGACACCATTGAAAAAACACTCGAGAGCTTTGGTATACGCGCGCAGGTCGCCGAGGTCAATCGCGGCCCCACCGTGACCCAATATGCTATTGAGATTGTGCGCGGGACAAAACTCTCAAAAATCACGTCTCTTTCCAATGACTTGGCCCTTGCTCTTGCTGCAAGCACCGGGCAAGTACGTATCGAAGCTCCCATACCCGGCCGCTCCATGGTGGGAATTGAAATACCCAATAAAAAAGCAGAAATGGTGACATTTAAGAAACTTATTTCATCCTCTCTTTTTGTGAAAAATCAAGATCCACTACTTGTGCCGCTTGGCCTTGATGTTGCAGGAAATCCTGTGGCAACCAGCATCAACAAAATGCCCCACGTACTTATTGCAGGCACTACTGGTTCGGGAAAATCAGTACTTCTTAACGCATGGATTTGTTCATTTTTGTTTCGGGTAAAACCAGAGGAGTTGCGCCTTATTTTGGTTGATCCCAAACGCGTTGAACTCACGCTCTACAATGGTATCCCGCATCTTTTGACCGAAGTCATTGTCGAGCCGGAGAAAATCATTTCTGCGCTTAAATGGACCGTGGCAGAAATGGAAAACCGCTACAAGATTTTCTCCAAAGCAGGAGTGCGCAATCTTGAAGGATATAACGAACTTCCTGATGTTGAGAAAATTCCCTATATTGTCCTCATTATTGATGAACTTGCGGATTTGATGATTTTCGCGCCCGGGGAGGTTGAGGAACGCATTACTCGCATTGCCCAGATGGCCCGGGCGACTGGCATACACCTCATCCTTGCGACTCAAAGACCATCGGTAGATGTCATCACGGGCCTTATGAAAGCAAATATCCCAACTCGTATCGCCTTTAATGTCGCGAGCATGATTGACTCGCGCGTGGTTCTTGATATGCCGGGCGCGGAGAAACTCTTGGGCAAAGGAGATATGTTGTTTCTCCCTCCTGATCAACCAAAACCTCGACGTATTCAAGGTCCCTACATCGCTGAAAAAGACGTCCTGGGAGTGGTGAAGTTTCTCAAGCAACAAACACCAGTTGTCGAATATACCGAAGAGATCACCAATCAAAAGGTATCATCGAGCGGGCTGGGCATGGAAGGGGAAAATATGGGAGAAAAAGATGAACTTTTTTACAAGTCGCTTGAGCTTATCAGCCATCAGGAAAAAGCATCCGCATCACTTCTGCAGCGCAGGTTTTCTGTCGGCTACACACGCGCGGCGCGCATTTTGGATCAGCTTGAAAAAGAAGGGTATGTAGGGCCATCGGATGGATCAAAACCCCGCGACGTCATCCGCAGACCTTCTACCGAAACAACTCCACAACAACAAGAATGATTACCGCAGGTATTTTGCTACATTTTCATTGTGTTCTTCAATGGTTTTTGCATAGTGCATTTTGCCTGTTTTATCGGAGAGATAATACCAGTAGGGCGTATTGATATCAGCCGAAACGACCGCATCAAGTGAAGCTCTCCCTGGATTGCTGATTGGTGTTGGAGGAAGTCCCGGGTTTTTGTACGAGTTGTACGGCGAATCAATTGCCACGTCATCTGCCGTGAGGCTCGTTTTCCACCACGTTTTTTCAATAGGTTGGTATCCAAGCGCATATTGAATGGTCGCATCAATCTGCAGTGGCCAATCATTTCTGTAGCGCTTGAGGATAATTGAGGCGATTTCTTTGCGATCCTCATCATGTCGAGCTTCCCGCTCCACAAGCGAGGCAATCGTCACAACCTCTTCATCGGTCAAACCTTTCTCTGTAGCTTTTTTACGATACGTGTCGCTAAATTTTCTATTGAAATTTACCGATAAAATCGATATGACTCCTCCTGCGGTCGCATCTTTGGGGATAAGGTATGTATCGGGGAAAAGATACCCTTCCTGCGCCACTTTCAAAAACTCAACCTCTGGGATGTTTAACTCCCGTGAAAAAAGATGCGCAACTTCTTCACTCCGTAAGCCTTCGATAATGGTCACCCATACATCAAGCGTGCCCTTGGTCAAACTTCTTGCCACTACATAGGCATCCATACTGGGAGAAAGCCGAAAATCTCCTGCCTGAATTTGAGAACTAATGCCTAGCTGACGAACCACCAGATAAAAAACCACCCTATTTCGGATAAGTCCTTCATTCTCGAGACGTTTTGCAATGTGCGCGACACTCTCACCCTTTTGTATGACAAATATCTCTGATTCTTTTTGGGAAGCATTTACCGGAAGTGTTCCCTCTTTAAAGTACAGTAAAAACGCACCTATTCCTACGATGAGAATGATAATGATACTAATAATTTTTTTCATAAATTAACGTGCTATTTCATAAATGGGCATGGCACGATACGTTTCAACAGCTTCCTTGATATGATATCTGTCTTTTGAATAAAAAAGACACAGCGTGTCGCCCTTCACAACTGATTCATCGAGTTTTCTATTCATACAAATACCTGCATATTTATCGCTTGGCGCACCCAAAATACGCGCAATCGTATTGAGATTGTAGTTATTGATATTGAGTATTTTTCCCGCAGTCGGCGCTTTGATCACCTGTTTTTCTCGTCTTTCGGCTTTTATCGTAATATCATGGGCTGTGATGTCTGCATCTCCCCCTTGTGCCTTAATAATTTCTTTGAATTTCGCCAAGGCTTTACCACTCTGGAGTATCTGTCGCGCCTCATCTTCACCTTGTTTACCGTCTCTTTTTCCCTCAAAACAAATATCAAGCAGTTTTCCTGCCAAACGAAGCGCTTTTGCTTCCAGTTTGAGCGGACGATTTTTTTTCTGCTCAAGGACGGTCAACACATCATGCACTTCAAGAGCGGGTCCAACACCATGACCCGCAGGCTCCAATGTTTCATTGACATCAACGACAATGCGTATACCAAACTTCTTGCCCAACATTTTGAATTTTGCAGCGATTTTTTCGGCATCGGCAAAACGACGTATTTTCATGGTTTTGCCAACCGGTATATCAATGACCAGATGCGTTGCTGACACTGCAACTTTTTTCGCCATCACCGACACAATAATTTTATCAAACGACTCAAATGAAAGTGGTTCCTCTATCTTGATAATGATATCATCAGCTGGCGCAATACCAAGATGCCCTCCCCATACAATACAACCCCCTACGGTTTCCACAATCTCCTTGATCTTTTTTACCTCAAATATCACTGGAGCAATCGTTTCCATACAATCTGCAGTGCCACCCGGGGATGTGATCGCTCGAGATGAGGTTTTGGGAATTTTAAAACCCGCTGCCGCTATTATAGGAACAAGAATCATAGTCGTGCGCGTGCCTGCCACTCCACCTGTGGAATGTTTATCAGCGACAATCCCTGAAAATTTGAGTGTCGTTCCCGTCTCGACCATAGCTCGCGTGAGATGATAAAGTTCCTTATCGGAAAATCCCTCTTTAAAAGAGGCTGCAACAAAATAGGTCGTCAAAACATCACTCATGCGTCTGTTGGCTATTTCATCCATGAGGTTAAACACTTCCCGATACGATAGTTTCTTGCCCAACAGCTTTTTTTTGATGACTTCAATTGCAGCTCGTTCTTTATGTGCGTGGTCTTTCATAAGACGTGATTTACCCAACATCGGTATACACTTCGACAATTTTTCTTTTTATTTCTTTCATTTTTGTCACAAATTTTCCCAATAAATAAATTTCCTCGATATCAAGCAACCACGATAAAAATAAGTATAGCATACTATATACCATCGAGGTGATTGTAATAAGGAAAAACACATTAATCGTGCGTGTCGTATCAAGAACGACTGCATCAAGGAGCTTCATCATCGGATATGAAAACATAAATGCCACCAGTGAAACCACATAAATTTTGACTGCATGAAACATGAGTTTTCTCACCAAAAAACCACCGATTTTCCGGTAAAAGAAAATAAGCAGTAGCAAAACATTACAAATGATAGCGATAGAAAATGAGATCGCTAAAGACCACACCGGAAGATGAAGAACGAAAATGAAAAACAGACTTAAGCATGTATTGACGGCAACGGAAAAAAAATTGATAAAAAACGGTGTCTTGGTATCATGCGCAGCGTAAAAAGACCGTGTGAGCAGATAAAAAATTGCATGAAAGGGAAGTGAGAGAGCGAAATACGACATGGTGCGGGCAGTTTGCACTGTTCCCTCCCAATCGAACTTCTCTCCTCCAAAAAAGAAGCGCACGATGGGAGTTCGCGCAAACATGAAGATAAAAGAAATAGGGACCGTGAGGAATAATATTTGTAAAAGCGAGTTTACAAAGATATTCCTGATTTCCTCAAAACGTTTTTCTGCATAGAGATCTGACAGATACGGAAGAGAAGCTTGTCCCAGAGCCATACCGATAAACGATACTGGGAAAAGCTGGAGGTGCTGGGCGAAGAAAAATATCGTATAGCTTCCGCTCCCCAGAAACGTCGAAAGTATGAGATCGATCGTCAGATCAATCTGTGTGGTGATGACGGATAAAAGGCGAGGGATAAATAACTTCACAAATTCGCCGATGACTGATTTTTTGAAAGCAGTGATATGGTAGTGAAATTTAATAATAAAAACCGTGGGTGTCTGCACAAGGAAGAAAATAAACGCGCCCAAAATTGTACCAATGAGCGGCCCATAGATACCAACGGTGGGCGAGAAAAAAATCGTACCGGCAATAATACCGATATTATAGAGAATGGGAGCTATGGCAGTTACGATGAAAATTCTGTTTGCCTGCGCCATTCCCGAGAGTATATTACCCATGATAAGAAGAGGAAGTTGTGCTATAAGCAATATGCGGGAAAGATTAACGATCAAAATAATCTGTTCCTTTCCAAAACCGGGAGTGATGAGTGGAATAATAAAATCGGCAGAGAGAAAAAGGACGATAACAAAAATCAAAAGACCCACAAACATAAAGTTGATAATCGAGGAAATAGTACTATAGAGCTGACTCTTATCTTTTTCGTATTTGATAAAAATAGGGATAAACGCGGAGGTGAGTGCGCCGGTAATTAATATTTCGAAAACAAAGTCAGGCATTCTGAAGGCGGCAAAAAATAGATCGAGCTCCTCTTTGGAAAAGAACGTCGCGAGGGTACGATACCGCATGAACCCGAAAATCCGGGATATCACAATCATGAGCGATAAAATAAGAGCCGAGGAGAAAATGTCCTTCTGACGAAGAAAAATCATATTCTTCGTCGTATTCAAAAATTTCTCCATATGGTATGGGCTCAATTATAGTAGGTATGTGAATACATATCAATTTGATCAAAAATTGTGTATAGTATCAACATCAAGTCATAAAGTCCGAAGTCTATAAAGCCAAAAGTTTTTAAAGTCATGTACTTTATGAACTTTAAGAACTTTATAAACTATATCAAGAAAGGGGTGACAAACATGCCTATTATCAAATCAGCCAAAAAGAAACTCAAACAAGACAAAAAAAAGACGCTCTTGAATTTACGGTATAAAAAAGGGTATAAAGATAGTATAAAGAAATTGAAAAAAGACAAAAAAAGTATTACTCTAAAGGAAGTATACGCACAAATAGACAAAGCTGCAAAAAAAGGGATCATACATACCAATAAAGCAGTTCGTTTAAAATCGTATGCAGCCCGTGTGAGTTCACGTAGCTAAAAAATGAAAAAAAAGGGGAGAATCCAAATCAATCTTCTTCAGAAAAAAAGAGAGATGCCCGAATTAAAGGGTAAACTTATATATTTTATACTCCATTATCTACGATATGTTATCGTGCTCACGCAAATTATCGTCATTGGGGTATTCTTTTACCGATTTATCATAGACCAAGAAGTCGTTGAGCTTAAAGAAAGCATCGGTCAAAAGCAGGAAATTGTGAAAGCCACCCTGCCGCTTATTGTGCAGGCGCAGGCTATACAAAATAAATCCGAGGAAATAAAAAAAACAATAACAAAACAAGATAAATTCGCAGATGATTTGACCTATGTATTCTCCCTTGTTCCTCAAGATATCATACTTGATTCCTTTACCGTCACCCCATCAGGGATTTCCTTTGATGGTGTATCTGCTGATTATCGTATTGTGAAGTTATTTTATGAACGCTTGAAAAAAGAACAACGATTTAAAGACGTTGTTTTAAGCGATGTATCAAAAACAACGACATTTTTTGAGTTTTCTATGAGTATTACGATCTAAACATATATGGATAAAACATCCGTTCTCAAAAAGATTTTTGCGCGAAAAGAAGTACGTGACTATACCTATGCGGGCTTGTTTTTTTTAGTCTCTGCAATTTTTACGTTTTTCGCCATAAAACCGTCAATTTCTATTGCCTTTTCCCTGAAAAAAGAACGAGAAGATTTGCGCAGAGTACAGCAAATGTATGAGGCAAAAATACGACAGATCATAAAACTCCAAACAGATATGGAAACGATACGCGATAAAACCTACCTCATCGACGCAGCAATCCCCGAGAGACCCGAAACACGCATATTAATAGACAATATCAAACAAGCCGCAGATCTTGATAATATCCCCTTAAAGGAACTCAAGCTCTCTCAAGTTGATTTGTATAACGAGCGTGAAAACCCGGGGATTAAATCCATTCAGATGTCAATGACGACAAATGCCGATTATCCTGCCCTTTCGCACTTTATTGAAAATATTTTGGCCAAAAGAAGACTCTTTATGGTAAAGAACCTTGATATTTCCAAAACAAATACCGAATCAACAGCAAGCGCAGGACTCGAATTTGAAGTTACAATTGAGGGATATTATTTCTAATCATGAAAAACAAGGAATTTTTTCTTATTGCACTGACTATTTTTCTTACGATCATAGCATGGATTATTGCAGATATTTATTATATTCTTAACACCAAAAAAACTACGGTTGTTGATCCTCAACTCGCAAATCCGATACAAGTCACGCTTGATACTGCTATTTTCGACGTATTGGAAAAGAAAAATTAAGTCCGTATGCATGACGCACGAAGAGAAAAAAAAATTCCGACACTTCTTGCGCTTCTTTTGCTCGCTGTACTTGTCACGAGTCTATCTTTTGGTATACAAAAATTTAAAACAAGAACATTTGCAAAAAAAATAACCATAGAGAGCATTGAAATAACAAACATCACCCATAATACCGCAACAATCATATGGGAGACACCGGAAAGTGAAGTAAGTTGGCTCATATATGGAAAAGAAAAAACAAAACTTGAGAAAACACAGTTTGATGATCGCGATACAGGCAGCACAAAAAAAAGACGCACGCAGCATTACGCGACGCTCAAAAATCTCGAGATTGCTCAAGACTATTTCTTCAAAATTGCGACCAATAAAGGAATTGCCTCCTCTTACAATGAAGCTCCATTTAAACTCACCACTACCAATATATTGGCAACCTCATCCCGCATCAGTCCTGCTTTTGGCAAAGTAGTGAATAAAAATACCAGTCCCCTTGAAGAAGGGATTGTCATTTTGAAAATTGAAGGCGCTCATCCTGTTTCTACCGTGACAAAAAGTACTGGTGAATGGCTCATTCCCCTTTATTATTTGATAAAAAGCGAGGGAAATACTATTTTTACCCCTACTCCTTCACAGAAAGTGACTATAAAAGCATATGACAATGAAAGCAACCGTTCACTCATCACTACCACATTTTCACGCATAAGTCCCGTGCCAACCACTATAGTGGTTGGAGTCACCAAGGAACTCAAAGAAGAAGTAACAGGTGTTTTAGCTGCTGCCACAGCCGAAACAACTCTTATACCTTCGGTCAAACCTATAGAATTCACTGTTATTTTCCCGGAAGAAAATGCTGCAATACCCGGCACAATACCCCTTATCAAAGGAAGAGGAGAAGCTGGATCGCACATCGATATCACGCTTTTTCACCGGCAAACATCAAATTCCAAGCTTTTCAAAACGACAACAAATGATGACGGTGAGTGGAAATATACGCTTTCTCAACCTCTATCACCCGGCGCCTATAATGCGGTAATACAAACAAAAAATAATCAACAAAAATTGATGACGTTGCGCCGTACCTTCACAATAATAAAAAGTGGAGAAGCGATTTTGGGAGAAGCAACTCCTGAAGCTACTATTTTACCCCAACTCACACCAACACCCACGGCTTTTCCACAAAAAGAAATCTCTCTTTCTCCCACAAACCCTCCGCCAACGTCAGGCTCAAACTTTACTCCCCTTGTTGCTTCGAGCATTGCGCTCATACTTTTTGGTTTGGGAGTGATATTCGCATTTTGAAACAGAAACGCAACCCCTCTTGCATATAAAAAAAAAGTGATATACAGTGTATATATGGATATCGCTGCGGTTATTGTATCAGTGAATAAAATCGCCATCGTGGCATTTTTTATCACGGGACTTTTTTTGGGGTATGAAATGTATCTGTTTCTCAAGGAGGAAGCGCGTGCTAAAAAAGTCCAGAGGATACCAGACTTTACCGAATTTGCACCAGGAATTAAGCCAAAAATCGTAACACTCGACAAAAAATCGGGTGAGTTTCCGTCCCAAAAAAAAAGAAGTCCGCTTGTTATTGTTGTTCTCGTAAGTTGTCTCGTTTTTTTCGGTATACTGATTGTTATGAAACTTTTCATTGCCGTGCCCGGAAATGATATTTTCAATTCACTAAAAACGAGCAAAATAGAACCAACTCCTTCTTTCGTTTCCAGTGAGGGAATTAAAATATACACTGAAAAATGGGAAGAACTTAAAGATGAACAACTGCATTTCTTAAAAACAGGTGATACAATTTTTATTGGCATCAAAACAATTCCTGGCATTGATATTGAAAAAGCTCGTATTCACATCAATGTAGATGTATGGAGCCTGAAAGACCAGACTGAAAGATTTAATAGAGAACTCAATGTGTTTTATACAACACATATAGTAGCAAGCGAAGAATCGCGGTTAAAAATTGAAGCTCAATTGTATTCACAAAAAGATGGCTGGTTGGGGAATTAACCTATGAAGGGGAAAAGAATAAATATTATCACAATCATTCTCATCGCTACTATTGTTATTACCGGTATCATGTCGATTTTTATAGCGATAGAATTGAGCAAAAAGCCTGTCCCTTCAGCATTCAAACCTCCTCCATCAAAAGCAACCGATGTTACGTATCGCAAGGAAATTGTCTTAATTCCTCCTGAACAAAGAGAAGAGGTGACAGCAGAGGCAACACGTACGTTTCCCTCTCCTACACAAATACAACTCATGACCACACCATTTATCACCAAAACTCAAACAAAGATCGTCGTCACAGCCTCGCCCACCCGCGTGGCAACAGTTTCTGCTCAATTTACCCCTCCCTCACCTACTCCAACTTCCGTGCTCATAGCTCAAGTACCTACCACGCGCCCAACCACAACAACAGCAACCGGATCAGGCGCTGTAACAGGAAACACACCAACTCCCACCAAAACACCACTTCTTACCGCGACCCCAACACCCAGTCCCACCCGTATTCCAACAATTACTCCTACAATAGCTCCATCGGGAACTCCAACACCCACACAAACATTGATTGCTGCAGCAATAAATAGCCCAACTCCCACTGCAATAAATTCTGCCACAAGTCTTTCTCCATCAAAAGCTCCCACCAAGACTCCACCGCAAGAATTGCCACGAGCAGGACTTGCTTCTTATTCACCGTTTATTCTTGCTGCAAGTATTTTCCTTATCCTTATTGCTCTGGCGTTATAATTGAGGTTTTGAAATATCCTTTATCTTTTCAGGAAGACACGATGCATCTGTTTTACCACTCACACGACAACGAATATATGCATGGATATCATCGAAATTTCCATCGCGTGGAATGAGCACATATTTCCCACCGTACTCTTTATACGGCGGAACTGTGAAAAAATCTTGATTGAGCGAAATCATCTCGATTTTCGGCTTTGTAAAATATACCTCTTTCGCAAGATATGCAATGTCACGGTTTGACATATCACGCTCAACAATAGCATTGAGCAGTACATACATGCCGCGCAACTCTTCTAAGTTGGGATTTTTTAGTTTTTGCAGTATTTTTTCATACAGACTCATGAAGATTTTCTGTTGACGCCTCGCTCGAGCGAAATCAGTTCCCTCTATTTTATCGGGAGAAAAACGCGAACGAGCAAATTTCAAAGCACGCACTCCATCCATATGCTCCCATCCTTTTTGAAAAGTTATATATTCGTATCGACATGCAAACTCGTCCTTTCCATCACATACATCATTTTCTCTCCCTTTTATAGGATATTTGAAATCTTCAAAACTGCGATCGATATATACATTAATACCTCCGATATAATCAATGAGTTTTGAAAACCGTTCAAAATCAATGATAAAAACAGCGTCAATTGCGCGTCCGGTGACTACCCCAACCGACCTTTTCACTAAAGAAAATCCTTCTCCTTTCTGTTTCCCGTAGTAATATGCTGTATTGACGCGATCTTGAAGATCGGCAATCCAAATATCGCGCGCAAGAGAAACAACGTATATGCCCTTATTGCCCAATGTGACAGACATAAGCGAATCAGTAAGCTCCGCCCCCTCATGAAATTCTCCTCCTTTTCCCAAAAGAAGTATGGTTATCTGACTATTTTCTGGTTTTTTTTCAAGCAGCAATGTAAGCGGGGAAACGCCAAAAACTTCATGGAAAAAACGATAATAGGGAGAAATAAGAAAGTACAGGTAAAAAAATCCTCCCATTAAAAGCGCTCCCACCAGTAAAACCACCAATAAGTTTTTGTTGGTGTTTTTCTTTTTTGAGCGGGAAGACTTCTTGATCGATATGTCATGCGGCATACTGTTTGATGATCTCAAAAAATGATTGTGGATTCCGCGAGGCTCCTCCGACCAGCAGTCCATCTATTTCTGAACTGTTGAGATATTCGCCGGCATTGCTTTTTTGCACTGATCCACCATAGATGAAGTATGTTCCAGAAAGTAGTCGAAGATTTTTTTTCATCGCAAGCACCTTTTGAAGGGGCTCATTATTACCCGTCCCAATTGCCTCGATGGGCTCGTATGCGACAAAACGAACATGTGAGGGAATATTATCTCCTGCTCCTCGAACACAAAAAATCGGCTCAAGACCATTTTTTGTTGCCTCACTACATTTCTGGGAAAGTATTCGCTCTGTCTCTCCAAAGTAATACCGCCTTTCACTATGTCCGATGATGGCATAGCGGGCAAAACCAGTCAGTGCACGCGCATTGATCTCTCCAGTATATGCTCCTTCGGGAAAGAAAGATACATCTTGGGCTCCAACCTGCACAAAAGATAGGTGTTTGGTTTTTTCTCTCACTAATGAAAGAAAAGGAGCAGGCGGACAGATAATGATGCGAAAACTGCCGAGGGGAGATGGGAAATCATAGGAGATAAATGTGCTCACCCATTGAAGGGTTTCTCTTTCAGTGAAGTTTGATTTCCAATTGGCAATAATGTATTTTGTCTTTTTTTCTGCCTTCATTGTGCTAGTATATTATATCTATGAAGAGCAACTTATTCAAATCTTTAAATACTGAACAAAAAAAGGCAGTTTCTTTTTGCTCTGGTCCCGCAATCATACTTGCGGGCGCAGGATCGGGGAAAACACGAGTGCTCACCCATAAAGTACTCAACCTCATAGAAAATTACAAAATCTCACCTACTTCAGTTCTCATGATCACCTTCACCAATAAAGCAGCAGGAGAAATGAAAAACAGAATGAAATATACTCTCGGGTATATTGGGACGTTTCACTCTTTTTGTTGTGGCGTGCTTCGCACATGGGGGAGAAAAATAGGAGTCGCAGCAGGCTTTAGTATCTATGATGATGCAGACCAAAAAGATGCCATAAAAGATATCATGACATCACTGCGCCTCCCCAAAAAATACAGCCCTGCGACACTTTTGTACACTATTTCCTCTGCTAAAAATCAACTCATGGACGCAAAAACGTTTAAGAAAATGGTGAGGAAATCCGATGATCAAACTACTTCAGTCGTGTATGACCATTATGAAAAAATCCTCGCCAAAAACAACGCGCTTGATTTTGACGATTTGCTTTTTAAGACCGTCGTGTTGTTTAAAACCCATCGGGACGTACTCTCGTTCTATCAAGAGCTATTTCGCTATATTCTTGTTGATGAATTTCACGATACAAACTTCGCTCAATATATCCTCACGAAGCTATTGGGACAAAAATACCAAAATGTCACTATTGTTGGAGATTTCTCGCAAAGTATTTATTCATGGAGAGGCGCTGAAATAGAAAACCTCAAAAAATTTCAAAAAGATTTTCCCAAAAGCCGTGTATTTCACCTTGAGGAAAACTACCGATCAACACAACGTATCCTCGATTTTGCGTATACCATTATCTCCCAAAACCAAACACATCCGATACTCAAACTGCACACAAATAACGAAGAAGGGAGCGATGTCACGATCGAAAAACTTGAAAACGAACAATACGAGGCCATCTTTATAGCAGATCTCGTTGAGAAAATACTCATACGGGGAGAAAAAGCAGCGGTGCTTTACCGCATCAATGCCCAATCTCGCATCATCGAAGAAGCGCTCCTGCATCGGGGTATCCCTTATACTCTTGTGGGAGGAACACGATTTTACGGCCGAAAAGAGATAAAGGATATTCTCTCATATATCCGACTTCTCGCAAACCCCTCCGATATGATTTCTTTGAAAAGAGCGCTTTCTCTGGGGAAACGGCGGTTTGGAGATTTCAAGAAATTGTACGAAAAAACGGCAAAACAGCTTCCCACAACACTTGAGGTCATTGACCAGATACTCACGTACACTAAATACACAGAGCTTTTTGATGAAAAAGTAGCAGAAGATGCTGCGCGGCTTGAAAACATCAAGGAGCTTCGATCTGTGGCGGTTCGGTTTCCAGTCGTTTTCAACTTTCTGGAGCAAGTGGCGCTCGTTGAATCAGAGTATTCAGAGAGTGAAAAACGCCACCCTACCAATGATAATGTCTCTCTGATGACACTTCATCAAGCAAAAGGACTTGAATTTCCCTATGTGTTTATCGCAGGACTTGAGGAAGGAATCCTTCCTCACGCAAAAGCTTTATATGATACGCTCAACCTTGAAGAAGAACGCAGGCTTTTCTATGTCGGGATCACGAGAGCGCAAAAAGAACTCTATATCACTCATGTATCACGACGGTTTTTGTTTGGCCGAATGGCCTACGCAGTTCCTTCACGATTTATTGAGTCAACAATCGCCATACCAACGTTTTAAGATCACAATGCATACACGTGCAAGTATAGTGTTGATACGTTAGAGTCTTTGTGAACTAATTTTACATAATGCAGCGAACACCCAACCGAAAAACTCCCCCGGTATAAAGTACCATCGGCTACCGCGGATACTTTATCTGATGATCCAATAATATCAATACCATTGTGGAAATTGTAAACCCTCCCCACCCATGTATTCCTCACCGCCCATGACGTGCCATATCCTTGATTCATTTTAATAATCGGAGAAAGAGGCCATTCCCAACTCCCTGAAGGATTGAACCCATCTCCATCTCCTGATCCACACGAGGAACCAGAGCAATTGTTATATTCAACAGGCTTTAAGTATTGAAAAGGATTGACGACATTATTATTCTCTTGCGTAATGAAATGGAGATGCGAACCTGAAGAGTTACATGACCGTCCGGAAATAACAGTCGCAATTGCATCTCCACGCACAACGTCTCTTAACTTCACTTCAGTTCCTTTACCCGCTATAATTCCTTGAATAGCGGCGTATTCAGCCCGTGCTTTCGCCAAAAGGTCTTGATAGATTTTTTCATCATTTTTGGTCACTTCAAGGAGTCGCTCTTTTGCAATACGCTGTTCATTGAGCGCGATTTTCTGCCGTCCAAGCGTGATTTTGAGCTCATCAAGCTTTTTTTTCTTCTCCTCGCGAAGTTCCTTTTGTTCCTCGAAGTTCACCTTTGCCTGTTGCGCTTGAAAGGCAATGCGCTGGTCGTTGTTTTGGGTAACTTTGAGGTATTTGAACCGATTGACCAATGTTCCCAGATTTTTCTCGTCCAAAAACATGTCAAAAAAATCTGTCTTACCAGCTTTATATCCTTCAATGATTTTCTGAATCATGACTGTGCTTAAATAATCAAGAGAACTATTGAGATCGTCAACTTTTTTGGTAAGCTTCCCGATCTCCTCGGTGGTTTTTACGATGTTTTCCTCGGTTTGCTGGATTCTAAATGTCGTGATTGAAATCTGCGTATCCATGTAGTTTATTTGAGAAGAAAGAGTATTTTTTTCACTCTCAAGCGCTGAAAGTTTTCGCGTATATTCCTCAATCTTTACTCCAAGTTCCTCCTGTCTTTTTTCTGTTTCGCTCTGGGAAGAAACTCTCGGCGTCAGGGAATAAAAAAAAAGAAGGAATACAAGAAGAACTGGAAAAATAATTTTCCTCACCATGAGCTCATCTTACCATCTTTCCCTCTATGTTTCCAGACGTATACGTTTATTTTATATACTTTCCTGTTGCAAGAAGGTTGCCTATCAAACCCACCGCCACACCAAAAAGAACGATCAAAACATAGGAAAAAATAATGAAGGGAATATTGGGCGGCCATACATGCAGTGTCAACATAGGAATCGTATAAAAAGGAACGCTCCCAAGGCCTATCAGATACCCTCCAACAATTCCTTTTGTGGCAAAAATAATACCGTAGAATACGATATGCGCGAGTGTCGCCGCAAAAAACCCAAAAAATATTCCTTCAGCAAGGAACGGTTTTTTCACATACCACCCCGTTGCGCCAAGCAGTCGTAAAAGCTCCAATTCTTCTTTCTTTAGCGCGATCTTGAAAGCAGTTATCGTCATCAAAACCACAAAGGTAATAATCAGGAGGAAAATAAAAATACCCAGCGTAATTGCGCGCACAACAGCAGTCAATGACAGTAACTTATCAACAATACTTTTCTGAAAATCCACTTCATCTACTTCTGGCTGCTTCTTGAGAAATTCTGCAATTTCTGTGAGAAACGCAGGTTTTTTGGCATAAATCTCAAGCGATGCGGGTAAAATATCCGAGGACACCATCTCAAGAAGCAGTGGATTATCTTTATTGAGCTTGCGATATAAAGCAAGCGCCTCGCTTTTTGAGACATATTTCACTTCGCTTGCTTTGTCCGAAGACATGACCGTCTCTTTGATTTTGGTTATTTCCTCTTCCTCGACATCTGTTTTGAAATACACAGTAACCTGCGGTTTTGCCTCAATATAGGTGAGTACTCCGTGGAGAAACGATATGAGCGTGAAGAAAAAAATCGTCATAAACAGCGTGAAAAACAAGATGAGAAAAGAAGCAAGAGACTGATACGGCGTTCTTTTTATTGAGGTAAACACGTCATTCATATATCATATCCTCCTTTTTTATCTTTGATAATTCTGCCCTTCTCAAGCGTAATCACTCTTTTTTTGAGACTTGAAACGATATCTACATTGTGCGTGGCGATAATAATGGTTTTTTTTGCGCTCAATTTTTTGAAAATACCCATGATTTCCCATGACGTTTTTGGGTCAAGATTGCCTGTTGGCTCATCTGCCAGAAGAATATGGCGATCACCACATATGGCACGTGCGATGGCAACGCGCTGGAGCTCTCCCGCCGAAAGCTGTACGGGAAATAAATGTTCTTTTGAAGAGAGGCCAACAAGCGCAAGCACCCGCTTTACTTCATCATGCATAGTATGTTCATCCCATTTGACTACTTTAAGAGCAAGCGCTATATTTTCAAGCACGGTATTTTCATGAAGAACTTTAAAATCCTGAAAAACGACTCCGATGGATTGCCGCAATTTTTCTGTATGTGGAAAATGTTTATCGGAGATGATCACGCCGTCAACCGTAATTTTGCCTGATGTGGGAGTGAGAAAGCGAGGAATAAGCTTGATAATCGTCGTCTTGCCTGCGCCTGATGTTCCGGTCAAAAAAACAAACTCATTTTTCGCGATAGTGAATGAGACATTGTCAAGTGCGACGGTTCCCAGCGGAAATGTCTTTGAAACATGGTGAAAGACGATCATAAAACTTCGACCAAGCCAACGTCCATGAGCCAACCAGCTTTCTCTCCGCTAAATGTTTCCCCCCACACGCGGATTTTCTGCCCGATATACGCGGAAAGGTCCACGGTTGTTGAGGTAAGATACACATTTTGCGACTCCCCACCCGGGCGCTCCAGATGAAATTGTCCCTCTCCCTCAATTCCACCTTCGCGAAGCGTCCCCTCCGCACTGTCTTTGAAGGTTTTTTTATCGAGGATCCCGACTGCTTTTTTGACCACTCTGGTTTGACTCACACCTCCTGCAGATGACACAAGTTTTTTGATGAAAGAGGCGCCAAATCCGCTGACGACACCCGCAGCAATGACGACGAGACAAATGATGAGTACTTTTTTGGGGGGAATTCCTTCGTTTTCTACGTTTAACTGACGCATCACAACGTCTTCTTTTTTATCTTTCTCCATATAGTTTCTATAATCATTATAACAGCTATAACCAATAATTAATCAAGTGGTTTTTTCTTGAGATATGATTCAATGAGTCCGTCCAGATGTCCATCAAGCACGCTTTCAGCATCATGTTCTTCCCAATTGGTGCGAAGGTCTTTGACTAGTTTGTAGGGATGAAGCACATATGAGCGTATTTGCAGACCCCAACTTGCGATCTTTACTTTTTTGAAACTTGCCACTTCTTTTTGCTTGTGCTCCTCCTTCATCTGCCACAATTTCGCCCGCAAAATATGAAGCGCATTTTCTCTATTTTGCTCCTGATGTCGCTCTTTTTGGCATACGACGACTATTCCTGATGGCTTGTGTCGCAGACGCACCGCCGTTGAAACTTTGTTGACATTTTGTCCTCCATGTCCGCCGGAGCGAAAAAATTCCCACTCCAACTCATCAGGATGTATCGCAATTGTGCTTTCGGGAATAAACGGAAGCACTTCAACGAGCGCAAATGACGTCTGCCGCAGTGCCTTTGCGTTAAACGGAGATTGACGCACGAGCCGATGTACTCCTGCTTCACCCTTCAAATATCCATATGCATACGCTCCCTCTATATGAAATATAATGCTTTTGATCCCTGCCTCCTCCCCGGCCACTCGATCGACCTCCCGCACCGTCCACTTTTTTGCCTCGCTAAAGCGCGTATACATGCGCGCAAGCATGCTGGTCCAATCCATAGCCTCAACTCCTCCTTGTCCCGCATGAATAGAAAGTATCACATTACCCTTATCATGAGGACCTGAAAAGAAAAGCAGTACTTCATAGCGGGTTAGCAGTTTTTCAAGCTCCTCCATATTTTTCTCTTCCCATAGAAGCTCCATCATCTGCGCATCTTCAATTTCCTGGCGAAGAAGTGCGATTTTCTTCATGGTTTCTCGCGCATCCTCCTGCTTCCAAAACAGAGGATCAAGCGTTTTTTGCGTGAACACCTCAAGCTCTTTTTGTTTTTCTCCCGCATTCAATTTTTCAAGCAGTAGTGAGAGTCGTTTATGAATATCTTCTTTATTTTCCATTCCTAGATTATATCATTTGAAGTCTTTGCCGATGATGATAACCACATCGGCCGTAGAATCTGCGGCAAGTGTAGACGTTTTCTCAAGTGCGACAAAATCTGCAAGGTCTTCTTTCAAAAATGAAATCGCAGCTTTTTTGTCTTCTGTCACTTGCACCTCTGTTTTTTCAAAATCAAATGTATCTGCATTGCCAGTCAAAATTTCTCCCCATTTTTTTTCTTTGAGTGTATCTTTCACCGTACTCGCCCGCCCTGCCACTCCACTGCCGTTGAGCACTTTGATATTGAGATCGCGGCGACTAAAAGCAGGAGTGGGAGTCGGCGTGGGAGGTGCTTGTGTGGGGGTAAGCGTCACCACTTCTTTTTGCTTCGTGGGTAATATTTGAAGCTTTTTCAGCGAAGGGAAAAAATAGATGATCGCAAATGATAAACCAAAGGAAATGATAAACACCATGATATCCCGAAAACGTATCGCGATAAATGGCTTTTTCGTGCCTTTTGTCACTGTTTTCTTCTCCCTTCGCGACTTGCCAGAAACGGAGAAGAGCGTATTTTCACGGGTGAGAATAAAAGCGCCAAGACACACATCATAGTCAAGGAGCGGAAACGACTGGGAACCAACAGGAATAATAAGTTTGATGTATTCTTGGTAAAAATTGGTGATAATTTTTTTCAATGGATTAGTCCATACTCCGACTTCTTTGGTAAAAAGATCCTGCCGTATTTTCTCCGATGACCCTCCTGAAAGGATGAGTCGATTGAGCTTGCCGTATTTTTTTTCAATCGCATGCACTTTTGATTTGATATGCGCCTCGATGGGTTTTGCCACAACATATCGATCTTTCTCCAGTAACCCGAGCGAGTCGTACAAATATCCAAATGCCTCCTCTTCATGGTCAACCATGTATAAAATGAGTTCTTTTTTCTCCCTCCGGAGTGTCTTTTCGAAGAGGGTAAAAAAACACATGGTATCGGGAATGACATATCGCACCGTCAAACCCAGAAGCTGTATCGCCTCGGCGAATCGGTCAAAATTACCACGTTCCTGCGCAAACACGAGCACTTTACTTTCTTTCGCACCCTTGACGATCACAAACTCGAAAAATGACTCTTCCAGCGCAAAAGGAAGATCTGCTCGAGCTTTATCTTTGATAAACGAGGCTATTGCTGCCTCCGAGATGTCCTGCGGCACGTCGTAGCGGATGAAGTGAAACGCTTCCTGCGGCAAAATAAGACATACATCTTTTTCTTTGACTTTTGCTGCAGAAACCGAGATGATAGCTTCTTTGATCGCGCTTGCCACAAGGTCAGAGCTTGCCACGAGCCCTTTCTCAAGAAGGTCAGTTTTGTGGGTTTTTTGAAAATACGCGCCGTGGTATTGTCCGAGAAATGTTTTGGCAAGGGAGAACAGCTTTATTGTATGTGTATCAAGAGAAAGATAGATCATAGAGCTATAATTTACATGGTATAATATAAAAAAAGAAAATGCAACCGGGGGTGTTTACGAAAGACTTATTTTTTCAAGAAACTTTTTTACTTCTTCATCGTTTTTTTCAAAACCACTCATATATTCAACGCTTTCTGAATAATCTACATCGTCAAAATAGCCAAGTTGCGCGCGAAAGAGTTTCTCATTAAATTCTGTTTTATAAATCCCCTTCGTCTTATCGACCAATTCCTGAAATGGAAATTTTTGAAAAATGAAGTAGAGATCAACATAATCTTTCCATTTTGCCCGCCTTCCAAGAGCAAAAGATTTCATCGCGCCAAGTGTTAAAATGTCAGGCAAGGCAATAATTTTATCAATATGTTCTTTTGTTTCTATCGGAAACGGGTAATGGAAAAAGGTTACCTTAACGTTGTTTACAACTATCGTCAGCTCGCCTTCTCCTTGGGAAAACGTATGTTCTATTTTGTGGAAAGGAGTAATCCTGTTTCGAAGTTTTAATGGATCAAAAGAATGTTGGGTAAAAAGGTCAAAGTCAATTGATCTCCTATGACCTAAATGGAGAACAATGGCGGTTCCGCCAACGAGATAAAAATCAGATGAAAACGATTGTATAAAAGGGAGTAACTTTTCTTGATGAACAGTCAGAATATTTTTAAACATGATGACTATTTGATCAAATAACGGGAAAAGTACGAACGAATTGCGGGAAAATAATTGACCCTTTTTTTTTCGAGCGTTTTACTGAACAATTCAGCTGTTTTATCCTTCCCTTTTATTTTGATAAACTGTTGCACATCGTCCCAATTGCCATAGTTTAATACATGTTCTAAAACTGACTCTTCAGAAAGTGTATCTGCATTTTTTACATACCACGCTAAATACGGTTTATTTTTGATAATACTATTGACAGTCATATTCTCTATTCTACCAATAATTGAAATAAGTGTGGGCGATTTTCAAGAACGGTGTCCAGGGGGGAGGATTCGAACCTCCGTAGGCGTGAGCCAGTAGTTTTACAGACTACCCTCGTTGGCCACTTGAGTACCCCTGGTATTAAGTAATATTATAGCACGCTGATCTATATGAGAGGATATCATCGGGTAAGAGAATGTTCGCTTAAAATCTCGTCACAAACAGATCTGAAGGAACTTGCGGATATGATTGAAAAAGCTGGAGTTTCTTGGTGACGCCTGTGGTGGTTGAGACTTTTGACTCAACCGTCTGCCCTTGTGCGGGAAGCGGATTATCAGCATCATTATTTAAACCCTCTCGTTGGACGACGAGACGAACCCTTTGTCCTGATTGGATGAACAAAGCACGAATAATCATTAATTTATACGATGCTCCAGTCACCAATGGAGTACCTGCGTCAGTTTTATAGGTAAAGTTATTGTCAAACCCTGTGGCGGGCTCATTGTAAGGTTGTATTATAGGTTGAAAAGGACCTCCTGTTGAAGTAGTAGTAATTTTATCTTTGACCGTACCACCGAGGGTAGCACATGGATCAATGAGTTTCCGCTTCACGACGGGAACCGACTCATTCGTAAGCAGCATCAACTCAAGTATAGGAGCAGTACTACAATTGGCAGACTGGGTTTGTTCATTCTCAAAATAAAAATATAGGTTTTTATTATAAAATGTTGAAAACGTATTATTTGCCCTGTTGTAATCTCCAAGATAGAAGGTAAATGACTCATCTTTTGCAATATTGAGGTAATGTGCTGCGCCCCGCATGAGGGAAATCGTCGCGGTGCCTACGGCAATATCAGAGGAAGGAGGGAGAAGTGTAGCGATATTGATATCGTTGGAAGAACCCGTCGGTAATTTCAGTCGCGCTTCAATACCTGCCTCTGCTGCAGCAAATGCTTTTTTCGAGTCTTCCTCAAGGCGTGCAATACGCTGCTCTTGTGTGGAAATCTGGGAGACTGATAATACAACAGTCAAGATGACGGTTGATAGCAGAATGATAATGAGTAGTATTTGTCCTTGTTGTTTCGCCTTCATGAGATTTTTATCAGTGTTCATATATATTTCTATTTAAAAATTTTATCATTGTACTAATTCTACCCATTTATAGGTACTCGTTGAAAATAGATTAAGCATGTTAGCATAGTGACTGGGATCGAAAATGACGAATAGTGATGGCTTATCTGTATCAACATTTCGCTGTCTTGTAAGAAATCCAGTATCTAAACGATTGGTGATGACGAGATTTCCTTTGATTTTAAGGGGAGTGGTTGAAACATCTTCACGATCTTCTGGTGTAGATGGGTTATCTTGTGTCGTGGTGAGATAGAGTGTGTCGGCGATAAACACACCTTGCGCGACTTGAAGATCATTGCCAAATCTGATGGTTGGCGCAACAATGATGGTTGAATGAGCGGTTGACGTATCTTGAGGAAATTTCTTTTGGTTGGGTATGATATCTACTTGTGCGTCTGAAACAAGAATAATATTACCTCCATTATTTCCATTAAACTTTTGTGCATCAGTGTTGTCAATCGTCAAGACACCGGTACCAGGATAATAATATATGGTTTTGGGAGTGAGATTGGGAAAACGACCATTACCGGTAAGTTTAAGCTCTTCATAGTTCTTTCGCGCCAGCATATATTCTCGAAAGCCCGACCATGAAGAAAAGGGCGTGGAAGATTTTACATACGTTGTCGAGAGCCAGTTTTTGGGACTTACTCCCAAAGCCTGTCCGAGCTTATAGCTGCCACCACCGTTTGAAACTACTGTTCCTATGCGATCCATCGCGCTCCCACCATTTGTATTGATGACGAGCCATGGTTCTCCCGTATCGTCAGCGTCATACGGAGCAATGCCGAAAGGGAAACGCGAAACAAGCTCATCAGGATCAATATAGCTTACATCTTTGAGTTTGTAGTAAGCAAACGCATCGGTACTGGTGCCGCCGAGTTTATCAAAGACAAGGTCAAATTTATCTTGTGTACTGTTTTGACCATAATAATATGTTGGATTCCTCTTGATAACTACACCTGTATAAACTGCTGGTGTGTTTACGCTTGGACTAACTTGACTAGAAAAGTTTGGATCATTTTGATCAAAAATTGCTTTCAAAACTGGTTGTGTAACATTTGATTGACTCGTACAGAGATAGGAATTATTACCTACTAGATTATTTGGAACATGGGCTGGCTTCAAACAGTAATACAGTTTCGTGTTATATGCTTTTTGTGCGTAGGTTTCCATGGCGGATTGTCTCATGGTGAAAGTCTGGATGAAAGCGTTCACAGGACTTATGGGAATATCACGATTTACATTATCAAATTGTATGACACATTGTGCTTGAGCAGCAGTACAATTCGTTGGATTATTAGGATCACACACAGAAACACCATATTGACTACACACAGTCGTTATACTCGCATCAACAACTGACGGAGATAACTCAAGTCCCATGGAAGATGTGGAACTGAAGAAATCATTAGGTGGATTGGGGTTAACAATACCATCAGTATATTTTGAAGGATTATTGGTGTGTTCTTTGAGGTTGATGATGACTTCGCCATTGGGAATGGCGGATTTGGTGAAGGGTTGTGTGACGCAGGTTCCTTTCGTATATCCATTGTTAGCACAGATTTCGAGGGTGTGACTACCGTTTAATTTTATGACATCATGGTTGAACACGTCTGGATCTGTCATAATACTTGTGTCTAGAAAGTATGTTTTTCTTCCTGTTCCTCCAACTGAATTCCTTGATCCCACGAGCACCCCGTCAATATAAATATTGAATTTATTTACTTGTTGAGAATTACCACAGGTTGTATCACTGGGACTACTGGGTGTTTCTGTCGCGGCAAATCCCCATGGGGCAAATCTCCATGGTTCGTTGCATCCTGATTCTCCTTCATCAAATTTCCATTCAATATACACATCACGAGTTTGAATAATAGGGCTAGCTTTTTTAATTTTATATCCACTGTATCCTTGTTCTTCAGTAATCATTTCAAAGATGGGAAGAATGGGAGCAGTACTTAAACATCTGGTGCGTTTCAGTGGTGGATCACCACAATATCCAGCGCTCGTATGCGTTGCATCAGATGGACAGTATGGATATACAGAGCCAGGATATGGATATATAGCAGGATCGGCAAGAAATGCACAATCCCCAAAGCAGAAACAATCGCTTTCCTCATATACTAATCCACAGGTTATATTTGATGGATATGGTTGAGCCCAAGGATTCCAGAATGCACCTACTTTTTCATCCCGTGTTGAACAATTACTCGGACCTGAACTTGAATATGTACATACAGGAGACTCACCTGCAGCAAGTACTTGACAGGTTAAAAATTCTTGCGGTGGAACCGGAGATGGACCAGGATCAATATCCCCGGGAGGTGAATAAGTAGGTCTTGGTGCAGGTGACTTGGTCGGCTGACATAGTGGATCATTAGTATATTTTGCCCCATCACATTGATCATTACCGCTACCAGCAATCTTGACACAATAAGTATTTAGACATTCTGTGTGCTGTGGTTCTGAAGGATCAAGAGTAGGAACTGCTGGCTCCCCTGGCTTAGGTCTCATATTATTACAATTAATTTGACAAAATGAACCATCATAATCACACGCTTTACCCTCAGCACTACTACATGTGCTTGGATCTTTATAATAATTGGTTGTTAACTCACATGTATAATCACTTTGAGGATTACATGTATAAAATTGTTCTTTAATATAGATAGGAAGATCTATTGTTTCATAAGATACACACGTAAAACATTGTGCATACAAATTAATTTTTTGATAAACACTGATAGTGTACGACCCATATGGTCCCTTTGCTTTTCCTTCCAATGTAAAGAAGTTAACACCCTGATAAAAATATACGACATTTCCCTGGGGGTCTTTTAACCAATCTATACCTCCTGTTGCTGATACATCTATTTCATAGTCTTTCAAAACGCCGGGGTCATTAACATTACCACAGTCGTAATTTATCCATGCAGTTCCAGTTATCACAACAGTGTCACCTTTATTTACTTCTGATGGAGCAGATGCAAAAAATTCACCAAAAGGCTCAGCAAAACTATTACAGGTAGCAGAATTGCTAATTCTATTGCAATCTGTAGTATTCAAAGCGTAAACAGTTTTTGCCATTAATATTACAAAGGTACTCAATAACAAAAAGGTTAATGAAAAGAAATACAGATTAAATCTCTTCGGCATGGAAAATCGTTTTCTTTTTGAACGGAAAAAGAATATTAAAATTACTACAACAACAATTAAAATTACGACTCCTCCTCGCGCTAATAGACGCGTATAAGAAGTTTTATCTATCTCTAATGGAATTTTTTCTTCGACCACATCAAACACTTGATCTTGGTCTTTTGATAATAATTCTCCCCTTACGATAATTTCATTTGATGGTATCAAACGTGAACTAAACTCAAAAGGAAAAGAAATTTTTTCCGGTTGGGCACTGATATTAACCTTTTGCTCTACAATTCCCAGCAAATCTCGTGATTTTTCTGCAGAAAATGCTTTTACTCGTAAAATCACATCGTTAACTGTACTACCATCTGCTGAACCTACCGTTGATGTGGTAATCATCACTTTTGTTTTTCCAAAAGTTCCTTGTCCATCACTGGCTTTAAATGATAACAATCTTCCTCCTTTTCCTTCGATCACCCAACGAAATTGTTGGATACCTGATATTGACATACCATTTCTGTCAACAAAAATAAGATAAGCTAAATATGGCAGTGCTTTTTCATATGCAGGAAGAGTAAAGGTAAGTTTTTTTTCAGAACCTGCCGCAAACTCAATGGGGATGTCTTTGTAACTTTCCACAGGCTCACTCCCTATTACATGAACCCATGGATAAATAGTAAACTGTGGAATAGCATATATGGGAAATGAATGTGGATTTTTCACCGTTAAAATAATTGTTGGAGCGCTTTTTGGAGCGAATGTAGGACCTGAAAGAGGGTGTTTTTCTTGACCTTTATGAATAACTTTTGAGTTTTGCCAGTCTATTTCCAAAAACGTATTTTGACCTTTTATATTCTCCGCAAATTTAGAAAGTATTCCCACGGGAAGACCTGTTCGAGAGTATGCTTTCGTGGTAAACAAATACTTTCCATCATTTAGTAGTTGAGGAAATCTATGCACAAAAGTAATAGTTTTTTTCTCATTTGGTTTAAAATCTATTGTAGTATCAAGAATTTTCTCATCAATGAACTCTAATGTCATATTTTTCTCGTAAGTTTTTGAGATCTCAGAGGCAATAGAGATATTTGACACAGAAACATTTTCCTGATTTTCTATGGTGATTTTTCCTGCAATTTCGCCCTTTTCTCTTAATCGTTTTTCATCATATTCATATGTATTAATACGAAGAGTTGGAACAAATTCATTGATTCGGGTAGAAACGACGGGAGGGTTTTTTTGTTGTTTTTCCGGCAAGGTAAAATAATAAAATAAAAGCAATGCATCGATAACAAAAAAAGCCGCAATAAGAATAAAAATAATATTTCTGCGCATCAACTATAATTAAAAAGCATTTAAGAAGAAAAATCAAGAGGGAAAATAAAGATAAGTTTTTGTAATGGATTCTGCAATATTACGAAAGAGCACATATTGCTTCTCATTAAGAGGTCTTCCCGCGTATCTACGCATAAACTCTCTTATAGATCGAGCCCTTTCAGCAGATTGTAGGTATAAATCTGGATCTTTTTCATATGAATAAGAAAAATATCTATCATATGCTACTGCCACGATTCCAGCCGCTATTTCTGCACTAGGAAGTTCTGGGTGTTTATACGTATATCCTTCATTGAAAAAAGCAATACCGTCAAATGATAATGCCACCGATTCTCCTGACCATTTCAACCAACCGGTAGGATTACCTCCCGGCCAAATTTGCGCAGAATCAGCCGACATTATTGTACGCAGATTATTTGCACTAAAAGTATCAACAAGGGTAGGATCTATTTCGTTCACGAAATTTATAGCAGCATCAATACCTTGTATTGATTGTCTTTTAAGTCCGTGCTCTCCTCCTTCTATCGCAAAAAAAGCAGGATTTCCCGGAAAAAGATGTAGATACTTCAACCCTTTCGCATCTCCAGTTCGGATGAATCTTCTGACTTCTTCTGGATCAGGAAACATCTCTGGCACAAATCCAAGAAAATCCTTAAGGTTTTTCCTCAATATAGCATCTCGCTCTCCCAACAAACGAGGTATTTCCAACGGTACTGATTTTGTGATCTTTGAAACGTGCGTCCCATCTTGCAATGTAGCTTCCAATAATGTTGTAGAACGCGGATCATATACAGCCTTTGCGGTAAGTCCATCAGTTAATATTAATTGATGATATTCTCCTTCTTGCCAGGCAACGTAATTATGATTTAATGGAGTAATCAACCCCACAAGACTTGGAGACCTACCATTAGATAAATCTACACCGATAAGTTCTCCATTATATGAGGCTATACAATAAGCAGAAGAGTATCCGTTATAATCTCCTCCTTTAAACTTTTTCCATAGGGTGATCATTTCTTCCTCTGTCTGTGGATTTTGATCTACTACTACGAACGTCTCCTTGTTCAATCCTTCGGGCATAGAGAATACGAAATTATCAGTTACTGCTTGTAAGAGTTCATTTGTTTGACCCTCTTGAAGATCTGACATGTAACTATCTGCGGTTCGTTTGGATACATAGATCGTTGCTCCTGTTTTGGGATCAGTGGTGACACGAGTTTTTACTTCTTTCTTTTGTTCATCGGTCATCATGGAGTATTCTGCGATGAAGCTCTCAAGCATACCTTCCTGGCTAAATGGGTCATGTTCTTCAAGAGAAAACTCTGTGGTAGGCGCAGCTTTTTGTGGTGGAACAACTTTCATCTCTGATCGCGCAGTGGGTTGTAAGGTCGCTGTTATTCGTGGCGATTCAGGAAGACGCAGTTCATCTTCCGCTTTTACCGGTGACCATGGTATAAGAAGACCAATTGCTAAAATACCTGCATTCATTTTTTCATGGATCTTTCTTCCTTTCTCATGTTCTCCAATTTGTCCCTTGACAATTCCTTCTCTCTCTGTCATACTCAAAGTCTCGTAAGAATAAATAAATAAAGAC
>Ga0209542_10002703_pt1 | contig 39251 bp, 39 predicted proteins | sample RifCSPhighO2_01_FD_184028 | JGI IMG/M metagenome (GOLD analysis project Ga0209542, IMG submission 184028) | Soil microbial communities from Rifle, Colorado - Rifle CSP2_plank highO2_0.1 (SPAdes) (version 2) | ecosystem: Environmental > Terrestrial > Deep subsurface > Rock core/Sediment ... | reverse complement strand
AAAACCGATGGGTTTTAAAGAGCGATTTGCCGTATAGCAAATCGCGATATTCTCGTACCACGCTCAAGATTTGACTTTTGAACTTGTTTCATGCTATACTCTAAACAATCTGTAGTGTATTTTCGGTCTGCCCCGCGGTTTAAAATACTTAAGGGCTTAGAGAAGAAAAGGGTCTTTACTACAGAAGACCCCAGTACCAATTAACTTGGCGCGGGGTAAGATTAATAAGTTAGTTAATAAAAAAATCAGTTAAAATGGCACAGAGATTGTACGTAGGGAGTTTGCCCTACACCACAACCGAGGACTCTCTCCGCGATCTTTTCAAAGAAGCGGGGACGGTAACTTCGGCGTCCGTAGTCACCGACAAGATGACCGGCCGCTCGAGGGGATTCGCCTTTGTGGAAATGTCTTCCGACGAGGAGGCACAGAAAGCGATTGAGATGTTTAACGGCAAGGACTACGATGGACGCAGGTTGGTCGTAAACGAAGCCCAGCCGATGAACAGCCGGCCGAGAACCGGTGGTTTCGGTGGTCCGAGGAGAGACTTCCGCGGAGGCGGGGGCGGCGGACACAGAGACTTCTAAGAGAATAGATAAAAAAAACAGCCCGGGCGTTATGTCCGGGCTGTTTTTTTGTTTTGCCGCTGACCCCCCTCACTTTGCTGTCGTGCCGTTCACTATAGACCCGATTGTATCGTTAAACTTTTGATTCAGGTCATTGATGATTTCCGCATCTCTGTTAAGCTTGGACATCAGACTGTTAAACCTGCTCGCGACATCTTCATTGTACAAAATCTTCGCGCTGGTTAATTTAAGCATAGCATCCAAATCATTATTATAAGAAAGTAAATTATTTATAAGATCCAATTCGTAATTAATGGCCCGGAGAGCTGCTTCACGCACCCTCCCCTCTTTTACATCGGGCAAGGTATTAGTCATCTCCGTCAGCTTGGCCAGAAGCTCATTGGCCTTTTCGCGCATATCCGAAACGCGCCTCAATTCCTGATTAACGACATCAAGCGCCATATAGTAGTTCCCCTCTTTTTCCAAAGAGCGCATCTTGTCCAATTGCGAAACGGCCTTATCGGACATGCCGACAATCTGATCCGCTATTAAGGCGCTCTGCCTTTTGGACTCAAGAAAATTGTCCGGGAGTGTAGCGCCGCCGGAGGACAAGCCCTTCCACAGCAAATATACGGGAATCACGAAGACAAATACCCCGAAAAGCAGCCAGCGTCTGCGCGCAATTTTATGTATTAAGTTTGCAAACATATTATATTAACGATAGTTAATATTATGATAGTTCCATTGAAAAAAGCAAATATAGAGAGTAATATAAGAACACGGAGCGCGGGCGTCGTATAGTGGCAGTACACGACCCTTCCAAGGTTGGAGCGTGGGTTCGATTCCCATCGCCCGCTCACTTCTTCGCTCCCTACGGAGCTTCAACCAAGTAACCAAAACACCACAAAATCGTTCTATATGCTAGATGGCGAAAAAGAATTTTTAATACGCGCCATTGGGGGTGAGGCCTCAGCTTTTGGCCTGCTTTATAAGCATTATCAACCTCAAATTTACAGGTTCATATACTTCAAAGTTGGCCTACGTGAGGAAGCTGAGGACCTCACTCATCGGGTTTTCCTGAATGCCTGGAACAACATAGAGGGCTACCAGTTCCAAGGATTCCCCTTCTCAAGCTGGCTTTATAGAATAGCGCGCAATCAGGTTGTAGACCATTACCGAGCCGCAAAGCCAAATACGTCGTCACTGGATAACGTAGATACGGAAATCGCCGCTCCGCTTGACGACCCGATTGCCGCGATAGAAGACAAAAACAATCTCACAAAAATAAAGATGGCGATAAGCCGCCTTAAACCGGAATACCAGGAAATAATCATAATGCGCTTCGTGGAAGATATGGCCGTAAAAGAAGTGGCCTCGGCGATGGGAAAAAGCGAAGGCGCGATAAAAATTTTACAACACAGAGCAGTCAAAAGTTTAAAAAAACTGATTAATGGATCCCGTTAGAAGCCCTGCCTACCGGCAGGCGGGCACGATCGCTTCACGGGTAAAGTAAGCAAACAATGTATAGTCAAATCACAAAAACAGTTAAACAAGCCGATCGTGGTTGATCGCGATCTGCTTCTAAACGGGATGAATAAATTAACGACAAATCTTAAAAAATTGAGAGGGATAGCTCCTGACCAAGAATACAGCGAGCAGTCTCTTAGGGTTATCTTGGCGAGTAAAATACGGACCGAGGATCCGGGTTATTCGTGGTCTCCGCTTATGTTCTTGAGACTCGGCGCCGTAATCGCAGTCTTGGCCATAATTGTTGTGACCGGATTGAGATTCAACAACACTTCCAAACTTTCCAGTCTGGATATAAGCGGACTTAAAGCCGAAGCCCAGGAGCTGGATGTTCAGCTTAAACTTGCCCAAGCCACCTCAAGCCTCGAGAGCGGCGGGATAGTGAGCACGGCGCTTAAGGAAACCGCGCAAAACGGCCCCGGGCAGCTAAATACTACAGTTCTCCAAAAAGAATCCGGTAATTTTTCAATCCCCGACTACGACAGTATGGTAAATACAGACAGAGCGCTCAAGGAACTCACCAAATAAAATGGAGAAGATGACAAAAAACTTCAAATACGCCGCGCTTGCCGGAATAGTGGCCCTGCTCTCTCCCATATTTGCATTGGCCGCTGATAAAGCGGCTTCTTCTACTGCCTCGTCCTCGGATGCCGGAACGGCAGACCAGACGTGCGAGTTAAATCAGGCGCTTGATACGCTCCTCGCCATAAAAGACTCGAACATAGACACGCAACTTAAAGCGCAGGCCGAATTGGACGCGAGAAAAAAACTGCTCGAACAAACGGTAATTTGTTCGGAGAACGAAATGGGCTCGCTTAGGGACCGCGTGAATGGGCTATCGCTTTCTTCCGATAACGAGAAGAATCTTAAGGACAGCATCCTCAAAGACCTGGACGCGGCCGCTTCTTATTATAAAGAGCAAGACAAAAAAATAACCGACAAGGCATCACTAGACGACGTAAAACAGCAGGCCAACGACGTGCTGGCCTGGCGGGCATCTTTCTACAATCCGCTTGTATTAAAAGTCAATGATTTTTATTTAATTACCGCGGGAGGCCAGTCCATCAAAACCGCAGAGTCAAGATTCCAAAAAATTCAAAATACGCTAAACGCCCTCGGGTTGGGCAATGTCGAAAAAATACAATCTTTGCTTAATGACTCGGCCGGCGATATCAGAGACGCCAAGGAGGCGAGCAAAGAAGCATCCGGTTTGTTTTGGAACAACATAAATAATCCGTCCAGCACGCCCACCACGACAACACTTAGCGTAGACGCCTCCAGCTCGCCCACATCAACTACGGAGAAAACCCCTCTCTCTCTGATGCAAACCGCACTCTTAAAAATCAAAGCAGCCTACAACAACTACCTCACCATAAGTGACGTGGTAAAAAAGATTCTGGGATTGGAATAATAAAGGCAATGGCTATTCGGCCGTGGATTTCCCCAAGAATACAAAAGCCCCCCCGACGTAACCCGTCGGAGGGGCTTTTGCGTACAATGACACCCCTTTTTATTCTCCCCCGCTTTGCTTCGCGGCAATTTCCGCCTCAAAAAACGACTTATTTATCACCTCAAACGCGTCCACAACCGTACCGGCAATAGCCAAAATATCCGTCGCTGCCGCTTTTATATCCTTGGGCTTTTCCGCTTTTCTAAGTTTTTCGATTGCGTCGCTAAAACCCCTTATGCTATGAATCCTATCAGAACTGGTCACAACTTCCACGGGCAATCCTTTTTCGATCAAATCATAGCCTTGTCTATAATAGTCCAGGATAACTTTCTTATCCCGCTCTACCGCGTCCTGACCGCTATGTCTCGTAAGAGACTCTACGCCGCTAATCAACGAATTTGCGTAGGTTGCGATTGCTGCAAATTTATGGCGCGCCGCCATCAAATCCCTCGCTTTTTCCGCGACAGCCCCGCTTTTCCTTTCCGGCGGTAATTCCGAAGCCAATGATCTTTTTACGGATAAAGTGTTTCTGGCCAAATCAAAAACATCCGCGGTAGCCTCGGCAACGGGAAGTATATCGGCGGCTTGCTTAATTATCTCTTTTGGTTTTCCGGCAGATTTAAGTTTCTCAATAGCCGGACTCAAACCCCTAATACCGTAGAGGCCGCCGTGCGGCAAATTGTTTTCCAATGACCCAAACGCTTCCGCGTGTTTGCTTACCACCACAGATTTCTCCCCTTCTACATCCCCTTCGGACTTCGATCTGCTTAACTGGCTTAGCGCCCGTTCAATCGTTTTAAAATTTACCGCCGCGTTAATCACGTCCTCTGCTTTTGCCGCCAAAGCTTCGTCTTCTACATTCTTCTTGCCTTCTATTTTCTGGCCTTCCTGCGGTTTGTCGGAGGGCCGTGGGAAAGATTCAACTCCCATATTGTTTTATTTATACTTTTTTAACGACAAATTATCGACTAGCTCGAAAAATTACAAAGGCTATGTGATAACCATACTATCTATATTTGTTTCGCACAACAGCACAAAAGTCCCCGCAGAACGGGGGCTTTTGATAAATAAAAACGCGCGTTTTTATTTATTTTACAGCTTCTTTTAAGGCTTTACCTGCGCGGAATTTTGGCTTAACCGAAGCCGCAATTTGGATCTTTTCCTGGGTTTTCGGATTAATACCCATTCTGGCAGCTCTTTTGGCAACCCTAAAAGTGCCAAAACCACTGATCGCAACCTCTTCTCCCTTGCCAAGGGTCTTAGCAATGGTATCAAATACCGCCTCCACCGCATTCTTTGCATGAGTTTTGACTTCAATACCCGCCACTTTCATTACTACGTCAACCAATCCATCTTTAGTCATATAATGCTTTCGCAAATAGGCACGAATTGCCCACTAATAACACAAATAAAGAAACTACATTATTCGTGAAAATTTGTGGTTATATTCGTGAAAATTAGCGAGTTAATTTAATCTCGACCTTTGTCTATAAGAGAATTATAGCAAACTGTCCTGTAAAATACTACCTAATAGTCACGACTCCGTCGAGGATCCGCGATGGCTTTGCCATTAGGACTATTTCGCGTATTCCACGGCACGACTCTCTCTGATAACATTAACCTTTATCTCACCCGGGTATTTAAGCTCGGACTGGATTTTCATAGCAATGTCTTTAGCCATTTGAAGCGCCCCGAAATCGTCGATCTTCTCCGGTACTACGAAAATACGCAGTTCCCTACCTGCGGAGATAGCGTACGCGGTTTTGACTCCTTCAAAGCTACCGGCTATCTTCTCCAAATCAGTCAAGCGTTTAATGTAGTTATCAAGCGTATCGCGCCTGGCACCCGGCCTCGCGGCAGAAAGAACATCTGCCGCCGTTACAATATAAGATTCCGGCGTAGAAAAAGGATATTCGTCGTGGTGGGATTCCATCGCCTGTATAACCGCATTATCAACGTTATATTTTTTGAGTATCTTTCTCCCCAACTCAACGTGAGTGCCCTCAACTTCGTGGTCTATCGCCTTTCCTATGTCATGTACCAAAGCGCCTTTCTTCGCGATTTCCACGTTCGCCCCCAGTTCGGAGGCCATCATTGACGCCAAATAAGCCACCTCTATAGAATGCGTAAGGACATTCTGCCCGTAGCTTGTTCTGAAGTGTAGTCTCCCCAAAAGCTGAACTATTTCTTTGGGCAAATCGTAAATGCCCACTTCAAACACTGCCGCCTCGCCTATTTCATTCATCCTCTTCTGAATTTCCTGCTTAGCTTCTTCCACTTTTTCCTCAATTTTGGCCGGCTGTATGCGTCCATCTTTAATTAACTTTTCAAGGGCCAAGCACGTAATTTCCCGCCTCAACGGATCAAAAGACGAAATAATGATGGCATCCGGAGTTTCGTCCACTATCAATTCCACGCCGGTCGCGCGCTCAAGAGCACGGATATTTCTTCCTTCACGCCCGATAATTTTACCCTTAAAATCCTCATTGGGTAGCGTAAAAATGCTCGTAGTCAGTTCGGAAATGTGCGACCGCGCGTATCTTTGAATTACGGTGGTTATAATATCCAGGCTTTTCTTTTCTATCTCGTCCCGTCTGTCTTTTTCCAGTTTTTGAAGAGTTTGGGCTAATTCCTGGCTGTATTGCTCCTTAATTTCGTTAATTATTTTGTCCTTGGCCTCGCCCCTGCTCATGCCCGCGACTTTCTCAAGCTCCACTATGGCGCGGCTCTTTAATTCGTCAACAGCCGCCTTCACCTCTTTAACTTTTGCTATTTCCGAATCAACAAAGCGTTTCTCGTCGGCCAAGTCCAGTGCCTGTTTGTTAAGCGAGCCTTCTTTTTTCAAAATCAAATCTTCCAGCCTGCCAAGCTTGGACTTCGTTTCATGCTCGTCGCGCCTGGCGGCCTCAATTATGGCTGCCGATTTATCTTTGGCTTCCAACACTAACTCGTGAGACTTTCGTCCGGCCTCTTCTATTTGAGTCTTAGTTTTTTGCTCTACGGAACCCGCCTGCTTTGAAGTTACCCTCTGCCTAAAAAGATATCCTGCCGCAAATCCGGCCGCAATTAAGAGACCCCAGAAAACTGGGTTTTGATAGTCCATGTTTCAAATTGTCCGCTAATGTATTCATCTAGTAAAAGCCGCAAGCATTGAGCACCGGGCACAAACCAGAGGCCACCACCGATACGCCGATGTTTGATTTATAAACCTTTTCCGATAAAGATAAATGCATGATACTTGAGGCCAATTATGATTTAATTAGGAACTTTACGTTAACTTTATTATTAATTATACTTGTATAATACACCGGAACACGAAAAATTGCAATCCCGCTAGAGACAACCAAATTTATTAACATGATTCACGGCCTTAAAACTAAAAACGGTTTAAGCCGACACAGCCGCTTTTCACGGTTGTCTAGGACAACCCGTCTCTAACGGGATGAAGAAAATCGTTATTTTGGCCATACTGGACGGCTGGGGAATAGGGGCATCGGACGACACAAACCCCATTTTCATGTCACAGCCCCCGAATATTAACTATATAAAAAGCCATTACCCGGCAGGGGCGCTTACCGCCTCCGGTGTAGCCGTGGGTTTGCCTTGGGGGGAGGAAGGGAATAGCGAGGTGGGACATTCAATAATCGGCACCGGCAAGGTTATCTACCAGCACTACCCACGCATCACGCTTAGCATACGCGAGGGCAAATTTTATCAAAACGAATCACTCAAAAAAGCATTCGATCACGCTAAAGAAAACAATTCTTACGTCAACATGGTGGGGCTCCTTTCGGACGGCAACGTGCATTCCTCACTGGAACATCTGGATTCGCTTTTAAAGTTTGCCGAAATGGAGGGTATTAAAAACATAAAACTTCATCTTTTCGCGGACGGCCGGGACAGCGCTCCCAAAACAATTTTGGGGTTACTTAATAAAGTACCAAAGAAACTTATAAGAAGCATCGGCGGCAGATTTTATGGCATGGATAGGGACAGGCATTGGGACCGCACGGAGAGAGCTTACAATGTTTTAACAGGACAAGGCACGCCAGTGCCCAACTTTGAGGAAGAAATCAAAAAGTTTCTTGAAGAAAACCCGTCGGAAGAGTACCTGCCGCCAATGCTTACCGGGAACGAAAACGGCGGCATAAAGGACAACGAGTCTGTAATTTTTTTCAACTACAGGGAGGACAGAGTAAGACAACTCGTGTCGGCGTTCGTCACTAAAGATTTCGGCAACTTTACATTGGCGCCCTTAAAAAACGTGTATATGGTTTCTATGACTATGTATTCCGACAAATTTAATATGCCAGTCGCGTTCCCGGCCGAAATAGCCGAAAATCCTCTTGGTAAAATTCTGTCCGATGCCGGCAAAATGCAAGTCCGCTTAGCTGAAACAGAAAAATATGCCCATATCACTTACTTTTTTAACGGCTACAGAGACACTCCGTTTAAAAACGAGTACAGAATACTCGTTCCCAGCCGCAACATAGAACATCACGACGAACATCCCGAAATGATGGCTACGGAAATAACCAGCCGCGCCATAAATCTGATGAACGAGGGGGTTTTTGACTTTATACTTATAAATTACGCCAATCCTGATATAATAGCGCACACCGGCAATTTTGACGCGGCAATGCGGGCAATAAAATGCATAGACGAAAACCTGGGCGAACTCACGAATGCTGCTCTCGCTGTAAACGCAGCCCTGATTATTACTTCTGACCACGGCAACGTAGAACGGATGAGAAACCCCGCGACAGGCACCGTCGAAACGGAGCACGATGCCAATCCGGTACCTATATATATCGTTGATAAGATGTATGAAAGGGAACGTACGCGCGAGAATGTTGAGCACTCGGAAAAAGAAGCAATCGGCATCATATCCGACATCGCGCCAACCGTGCTTGAAATACTGGACCTGCCAAAATCACAGGAGATGACCGGGAGAAGCCTGATCCGATATTTAACACGCTGACATTACAACAAAATTATTCTAATTTACCTAATTACTCTAGTTGACCCAAATCATTTATAATGACAGAATACTCAAACAGCAAAAAATAATCCAGAAATCTGAAATTGGGATCTGTCTAGAATAATTAGAGATTTCGTTTTTCATGAAGTTTCTCCTCCGAATAATTTTGTCTGTTTTGGCCAATGTCGCGGCTTTCATAGTAACCGCTCACTTCCTCATGGGATTTAAAATAAGTTACGATTTCAAAAACTTACTTATCGCCGGCATCGTTTTCGCGTTGATTAACTTATTAATCAGGCCCGTCTTCAAGTTCTTTTTTATGCCAGCCATAATACTCACGCTCGGGTTAGGCATTATAGTTGTGAACGCCGCAATGCTTTACTTGTTGACAATTTTTACGAATACGGTTATAATTCAGGGAACATTGACTCTTGTCTTGGCCACATTTATTATCGGATTGGTGAATTTGGCCGCGCACCTCATCACAAAACCCTTCTTCAAGTAACCCCCAAAGGAGAAATCACAATATGATCAAATCAATAGTGGCCGTAGCGCAACTCGTAATAGCCCTGGCTTTAATAGTATTGGTACTGCTCCAGGAACGCTCCTCCGGATTATCTGGAGTGTTTGGAGGCAGTGAGGGCGGATTTTACGCTACGCGCAGAGGACTGGAAAAGATACTTTTCTATACTACAATAGCATGCGTGGCGCTTTTTGTTGTTCTATCACTAACGAACCTTGTTATTTAGAAACAATCTCAAAAATGCCTTCGGCCATGATACGGCTAACTTCAACCCTAACTGCGTCGGCTCTTTCTCGATAGATATTTAGTCATATACACCTTCACTATTGCTCCTTGCTCGCCTCGCCGAAGCCTCTGGCGTAGCGCGGGTCGGGAATAGTGCAGGACTACGCCCTTCTCGTAGCGCTTTGTAGGAAAGAAGAAAATATCAGTAAACGCGGCTAGAATATATTTTTGAGATGATTTCCAGTTTAAAAAGTTTAATAAAGTCCCTTTCTCATACCGAAAGACTTATAATGATTGGGGCAAGTGCTATTTTTGTAGTGGCGGCTATTGTATACAGCCTAGTTTTGACCGATCGCTTAACCAAAGTGGTCCCCGCTTATGGAGGAACCTACCGCGAAGGATTGGTCGGCCAGCCGGTATACATAAATCCCGTGATAGCAGCGAACGATACGGACAAAGACATTGTGGCGCTAACATTCAGCAGTCTCTCGGACATGGCTGACAAGGTGAGCGTCTCCAAAGACCACCTAACTTGGACGATAAGACTCAAGGACAACCTGTTCTGGCACGATGGCCAAAAAGTTACCACGGATGACGCGATATTTACAATCAAGTCGATCCATGACCCCAAAACCAATTCCCCCCTCTACCCCACATGGCAGGGAGTAGACCCGAAGAGAGTGAGCGAATTTGAGATGACCTTATCCACAAGCGTGCCGTATGCTTTTTTTGCCGATAGCCTCAAGGACCTGTATGTGATACCCAAACATATATTTGTAAACGTTCCGACGGCCAACTGGCGTACGTTGTCCGCGTTCAATCTCCAGCCGGTAGGCAGTGGCTCATACAAATTCGAATCCATAAAAAAAGAAAAGAGCGGTTTCATATCGGAATACAGCTTAACAAGAAACGAGCGGTATTTTAAAGACAGGCCGTTTATAGACCGCGTAGTCCTCGTATTTTTCCCAGGTGAAGATGAAGCAATCGGAGCATTCAACGCTGCGAAAATAGATGCCATAAGCGGAGCGAACCCGATGGATTTGGGAAAAATCAAAAGACCAGATAGAATTTCCAACCTTCATCTCCCCCGTTACTACGCCGTATTCTTTAACCAGGGCTCGAACGACATGCTAAAAAACAAAAATGTCCGTCTTGCTTTAAACTACGCGACTCCAAAAGATAAAATTATAGATAAGGTTTTCGGCGGCTACGCGACACGTGCGGACGGGCCATTGCCTTTCGGACGCATACAAACCGAGGACCTAGCGGCTATGGGCACATATAACCCCGACCAAGCCAACAAGATACTCGATGATGCCGGATTGAAAAAAGGAGATGACGGCTTCCGGGGAGAAATAAAGCTAGTAGTGCCTCAATTGAAATTTCTTACCGATACGGCGGACATTATAAAGGAGAGCTGGGACGCTGTGGGTATAAGAACCACGATTATCGCCCTTGACCCCGCAACGGTAAATGACGACGCGGTAAAAACAAGAAACTACGACGCTATATTATTCGGAAATTACTTCACCGAAAATCCCGACCCATTATCTTTCTGGCATTCGTCGGAAAGATTTTACCCAGGCCATAACTTAAGCTTATACAACAGTAAAACCGCCGATAAACTCATGGAGTCGATAAGCAAGAACTTCGATGACGATTCGAGAAACAAAGACCTGACATCGCTTCAATCACTGATCGTCCAGGATGTTCCCACTATTTTTCTTTATTCACGTGACTACGTTTATGTATCCGACAATAATATCAACATGGTCAATTCATGGCTTATATCTTCTCCGTCAAATCGCTTTGAATCCATAGAAAAGTGGTATATAAAAACCAAAAGAACTTTTAGATAAACAATAAACCCAGGTGGTGAAATTAGCGGATTCACCCCGTTAGAAAATTAAGAATAAAAAGCGGGAGTGGTGGAATTGGCAGACACGCAGCGTTCAGGTCGCTGTGAGCGCAAGCTCGTGGGAGTTCAAGTCTCCCCTCCCGCACCAAGTTAACTTAAATCTAATAAATTTAAGTTTTCTAACGGGGCAAACTCCGCGTTCAGGTCGCTGTGGGAGCAATCCCGTGTGAGTTTAAATCTCCCCTTGGGCACAAGCGGAAAGCAAAAAATAAGACAAAATAAAAAGCTTAGGGGCTAATTAAGACTTGAACGGGAAGGGTGGTCGGGGAAACGGGAGTTTCCCCGTGACGAAAGCGCTGAAACCGATGGGTTTCAGAGAGGCCGTCTCCCGGCCGACGTTCAATTTCTCCCCTTGGGCACACTTCAATTCAATGAGTTCGCCCAGTGTAAACGTAAATTAAAATTAAAATAATTATTAAAACTAAAAAATGATAAACAAAATACAAAAAGAAGGGTCAGTAGCCCAAAAACATCGGTTCCTAAGAACCCCAGCACAAACCGCGAACGAAGACGGCGTACTTAGATATTGCGCCCTCGGCGGCCTTGAGGAAATCGGCCGCAATATGATGTTCTTTGAATATAAGGATGAGATAATAGCTATTGACATGGGCATCCAGTTCCCCGAAGAAGACACGCCGGGCATAGATTATATAATCCCCAATACGGCATACCTCGAGAGCAAGAAGAAAAATATTAAAGCGCTCATAATCACGCATGGGCACTACGACCACATCGGCGCCATTCCTTATCTTCTGGGCCGGCTAGGCAATCCCCTGATATACGCCACACAAATAGCCAAAGAAATCATAATGAGGCGCCAGGAAGAATTCCCCAACTCGCCAAAACCGAGGTTTGAGATAATCAAGGGCGGTGAAAAACACCAGCTATCCAAAAATTTTACCGCGGAATTCTTTGGCGTCGTACACAACATACCGGAGGGCGTCGGCATAATTTTGAATACCCCTATCGGCAAAGTGCTGCATCCGGGCGAATTCAAATTTGACTACGACGACGCGGGCAATCCACGCGGCCTAGATGTGTGGAAATGGGTGGGCGAACAAAAAATTCATACGATGATGCTTGACTCCACCGGCGCGGAAGTGCCGGGCTGGTCCATGTCGGAAAGGGTTGTGGAAAAAGAGCTGGAAAAGATTTTCCGGGCCGCCAAAGGAAGAATCTTCGTGGCTACTTTTTCTTCCCTGCTTGACAGAATAAGTGAAATTATAAAAATAGCCGAAAAACTGGGAAGAAACGTGGCGCTAAGCGGCTACTCAATGAAAGCAAACGTGCAGATCGTTCAGAACCTAGGCTACATGAAACCGAAAAGGGGAACAATCATCCCTTTGGAAGAAATAAATAAATACCACGATGAAAAACTGCTCGTAATTTGTACGGGCGCCCAAGGAGAACCGAACGCCACTTTAATGAGAATGGCTACCGGCGAACACAAGCAGATTAAACTGAAACCGAGCGACACGATTATTCTTTCCTCATCGGTCATCCCCGGAAACGAACACAGTGTCCAGGTCATTAAAGACAACATAGCGAGACAGGGACCGACTATCTTCCACTATAAAATGCTTGACATCCACTCGAGCGGACACGCTCCGCAGGAGGAATTGAAAGCCGTTATGAAGCTGGTCAAGCCCAGATTCTTCATGCCGATTCACGGGTACTATTTCATGAGGTACAGAAATGCCAAACATGCGGAGGAAGTGTTGGGGCTGAAACCTAAGGACATCATACTTACGGACAACGGTCTGGTTGTTGAAATGCGCAAAGACTCGGTTCGTGTAACAAGCGAACAGTTGCCTGCTTATTACGTGATGGTAGACGGACTTGGCGTGGGCGATGTGGGGGAAATTGTTTTGCGAGACAGAAAAGCCCTGTCCCAGGAAGGAATGCTTGTGATTATAACCACTATTGATAAATTAAACGGCCGGATCTTGAAGAACCCCGACATAATTTCCCGCGGCTTCATTTACCTTAAAGACAACCAGGAGATACTGGATGAAGTCCGCCAGAAGATACGAGGCATTATCGGCCGAATGCCGACCCGCCAGACCATAGACGCCGACTACTTGAAAACCCTCATCCGCGACCAAATCGGCCAATTCTTGTATAATAAGACGAGAAGGCGGCCAATGATTCTTCCTGTTGTAATTGAGATCTAGCCCGGTTTGCCCCGCACAGATCGTTCACGATTTGTGCGGGATGATACTGCCGGTCGTAATAGAAATATAAGCCGATATATTCTAATTGGCCCAATTGCTCTAAATAATCACGGGAATGCTTAAATCGCGCAAAGGTTAGATAACCAGATACCCACGGCTTTACAGACGTGGTACTTTATCCCGCATTTTTAGCAAATGCAAAATAGCAATTATTTATTATGCGTGAAAGTTTCCAACACCCAGAGTCAGAACCACACAATAAAACCCCCTACGAAGTTTTAGGCGTGGCGCCTGGGGCTAACGAAGAAGAAATCAAAAAGGTATATCGTAGGCTTGTTATGGTTCATCATCCTGATCGAGGCGGAAACCCTGTTCAATTCCGTGAAATTGGTGAAGCGTATGCAGTGTTAGGCGATCCGGAAAAAAGAGCCGCGTATGATAAAGGGTCTGAGAAATCGAAAGCTGGAGATACTTTTGACCAAACACTTGAACGATGGGCACAAGAAACGACTCGTTATAATACAAATGTGACTAAACAAGTCATGGAAAATGATACGAAGTTTAGTGAAGCGTCACGAGGAAGTTCAGCAGAAAATAGCAGGAAAGATGGGCGCACCGAAGAAGAGCATGGGCGAGAACAGCTTGGGCATGATTTCGATGAAATCGCTGTGAGTATAGGCTCCCAGAGAATGGGGGGCAAAGTAAGCACATTCGAAGGAAGGAGGTTTCTGATAGAAAGCTACGAAAGATTGTGTAAAGAAAAGGGATTATCTCCCGATAGAGATTTTCTTACAAGATTTCTTCAAAATCACGGTTGGCCCGAATATAAAACTCCGGAAAATACATAGTAGTTTTTACTTATCGCTGTTAAAACTCCGTACTAAAGCGACGCAACCTTTCATTGTAGCTGCTGAAATCTAACTCTAATTACGCAGGAGGCGAGAAATTGGACATTTGTGTAATTAGGATTTGATTAGAATAATTAGTATAATTAAAATAATTAGAAATTTTATCTTCATGCCAAAACCTATCTTAATCTCCGGCATCCAGCCCTCCGGCAAGCTCCACATAGGAAACTATCTGGGCGCTCTTAAAAACTTTGTGGGACTTCAGAACTCCGGCAAATATGAATGCTATTTTTTCATAGCAGACCTTCACGCGCTCACTGAAAATCCCGAAGCTAAAAATTTAAGAGAGAGCGCCATAAACCTCAAAGCGGACTTTCTGGCAGTGGGGCTTGATCCGAAAAAATCAACGCTCTTTGTGCAATCAAAAATCCAGCCCGTGCAAGAATTAAAATGGATATTGAGCACGCTTACTCCAGTGAGCGAATTGCTTCGGATGACTGCGTTTAAGGAAAAAGTTCTACAACCACTCACAGCGCCGGAAAGAGAAAAAATTACCAAAGAAAAATTTGATGAAATAGTGGAAAAGTCAAACTTCGGGTTGGCGGAGTATCCGATTCTTATGGCCGCCGACATCCTTATCTATGATGCGCAATTCGTGCCGGTAGGCGACGACCAGCTTCAACACCTGGAACTGGCGAGGACCCTAGCACGGAAATTTAATTCCAAATTCGGGAAAATTTTGGTTGCACCGAAGCCACTTCTTACGGGTTTTTCGCGGGTAATGAGTTTGAGCGACCCCGCGAAGAAAATGTCAAAATCCGAACCCTCCGGATGTCTTTTCCTGGACGACAAGCCGGAAGTTATAAAATCCAAAGTCATGAAAGCGGTAACCGATTCCGGAACCGATGTCCGCTATGACGAAAAAGAAAAGCCGGGCATAAGTAATCTCCTCAAAATCTATAGCGCTTTTGACGGCTCCTCCATCACTCATATTGAAAAGAGATTCGCAGGTAAGGGTTACGGTGACTTCAAGCAGTCGCTCGCCGAGATGATTTCCGAAAAACTGGCGCCTTTCCAAAAAGCAAAATCAAAACTTATAAAATCGCCCGCCGTAAACCGCGCATTTGACGTAGGCGCCGTTAAAGCCTCCGTCAAAGCAAAAGCCAAACTCGCCAAAATAAAAAAAGCAATAGGAATCGCGTAAGTGATATAATAAACTCATGCCGTTAGAAAGTGAACTTAAAAAAATAGGGTTTTCCGACAAGGAAGCCAAAGTATACCTAGCTTTAATTGAACTGGGAGAGGCGCCGGTACAAATTATAGGCCAGAAGGCCAAAGTGAACCGTGCCACAACCTACGTTATCTTGGAATCCTTAAAAAAACAAGGAATAGTAAGCACCGTAGAAAAAGGCAAAAAAACCAACTTCGTCGCGGAAAACCCCTCATCGCTTTTGCGGAAGTTTGCCACCGAACACGAAACAACCGAACAAAAAGAAAAAGAATTTAAGACGGCGCTCCCGGAACTGGAAGCTTTGTTTAATTTATCCGCCGACAAACCAAGAGTGCGCTACTTTGAAGGAGAGGACGGCATGAGGGCTTTACGCGAAGATATTATTGCTTCCGGAGTAAAAGAAGTTCTGGACATTTATCCCAGAGACGAAACGGTTGGTTTGTACAGCCATAAAGAAAATCAGGATTTTTTTAAAAAAAGAACATCGGGCAACATAACCATCCGCGCCATTTATACGTCGGAGGACGGTCCTGTGGCTAATTTTATAACACCAGGAGAAAGAAGGTTTGTGCCTAAAAATAAATTTCCTTTTTCGGCGGACATTTCCATATATGGCTCGCGGGTGGCCATCACAACTTTGCGCGGAAAACATATTACGGTCATTATAGAAAACAAAGAAATTTCGGATACCATGCGGCTTGTGTTTGAACTTGCCTGGCACGGAGCGGATAAGTTTAAATAATAGCAGCGGTTAAAAATTTTCGTTATAAAAAAGAGAGGCGGTCCGCTGTGGCGGACCGCCTTGGTTTTTGGTTTAGCAAAAACAGATAGCACCGATCTCCATCGACGGACCCGTCTCATAATTGAAGTCAGGCCTCCGTATGGAGTTTGCCGGTCCCCACAGAAACCGACGTCATCCTTCCGAGAAAAAAGAAGATGCTTATCGTACCCCGCTGCCGTCCATCTGGACTCCCTTCGATTCGTCGAGGTCCTTCGCCTACTTACCCGTCGTCGCTCACGGTTGCCTCCTTTCTGGCTTCTCGCCAACGGCTGGCTTAGGGATCCCCGCAGGCCTACCCGTGCCGCCCCAATGGTCGGGCGGCACGGGGCCGCAAGGGCCCCTAACCGTCTGCCATGGCTCACCTCCTCGCAAGAGGGTTATGCGCCAAACCAATTGTGCCCCGAATAAAATCCAACAAAAAACATGTAAAGAGCTGCCAAAGGGCCCCTTTTCCAGGAACCCGGTATTTTTTAACTTCGGGTACATTATATATCCAATTATAAATATTGTCAATAGTAATCAAAATTTGTCAACACAAGTTTACATAGTAAATAAAGACATATGCCGATAAATGATGATTATATATATCATAACCAATAGTCAAAATATGAAGCAAAAACCTATAAAAACAGGTATTGGGTTATTATTTTGTCAATGGGACTTGACAAAATTCTGATTTGGGATTATAATGACAGCGAAAGTGAGCTGACAGAGGAAATCGTCTCCTCTTAGAAGAACTAAGCTTGGGGTTCAAGAGGTCAAACAGCGCATATTAACAAGCGCTTCCCACGAACCAAACCGGGCTAATGTTCTTCAAAAGAGGAGATGTATTGTAAATAGCACCTTAAATTCAGCATCCGCATCTGGTCCCTGGTCAGTAAGAAACAACAGGGGTTCAACAAATCGCAGGCGATTTCGCAGAAAAATCGCCCGCTCTTCTCGGTCCTCTCGCCCTGCATAGGACCGAGAAGAGCGGAGTGGTTCGCTCAAAGCACATTCCAACAAACCCTACAAGAGGAGAAGGGCCATGAAAGATTTGCTCGCGGTCCTGAAGGGTGCCCGCCTCATCGCGAGGGGGGAGTTCGGCCAGGAGAAAGTCAGTCACTATCTCCTCCCCGACAGCCGGGTCCTCGAGATTGTGCGCACCAAGCGCGTCCCGAGGCGGAGCAAGCGGCGGCTCTGAAAATCATCCCCTCACTTTTTACAAAGATGAGGGACAAGCGCCCACGAGAATGGAGATCGGTCCGGTTCCCACGGATCATCTTGGTTCTCACGCTCTCCAAATTTTCCGGTCTTGGAAAATTTGGAGAGCGAAATAATTCGCTCACAAGTTCCTAAACAATTTAAATAAGAAGGAGAAGCCGTGAGTGAAGGAAGCGAGCAAGTCATCGCCGAGTATTTCTTAGACTTTATCTGGCCGTGCTGCCCTAGTTGTGATGGCTTTAGATGTGATTTCCCCAACACATCGTCCCGCGAGCGTAGAAGGATTCATGCGGAACTCCAAATCGTCAAAGACAGCCATGGATCAATATACCTCCGTGCAGTAGGAAGAGACGCGGAGGAAGTGCGAAACGTGCTTGGTTTGTGACGCGTTACCAGAAGAGACACAAATGGCATCATGTTCCTTGTGCTACAACAAAGCCGAGTTTGTATGTGTCGTAAACCCTAACTTCAAGATGTGCAGGGAACACATAAACGCATGCGCCTGCATACCGGCAGTCTTCTATCAAGAGGAGGGGGACGAGGATGACCCCGAAGAAGAAAAAGTTTGTAATCCCGTTCCGGATTTCGGTCGCGAAACCCGGCAGACCGCAAACTAGTAAACACGGGCTGCGGGGCTACACCCGCGCAGGTAACCGCCGCGAAGAAAGAGCGGCAGGAGAGAAAATGAAATGAGCACGAGTTACACTTGTTCGGTCCCCGGCTGCGGCGTGACTTCTACCGCGGACCGGATGTGGAATCTGGACCGTAAGCACACGGAGAACGGCGAAACGGTAATCTTGTGCGGAAAACACGGCTACGAAGCGCGCAAGACCCATGGCCTGAAGACCTACCGGCTCTCGGAAACCCTTGAACTAGACGCACGCCGCGAAGCCCAGAGCCTCGCCACCTCCCAGTTTTTCCTGGCCTTTAAAAACGCGAAAACAGCCAAACAAAAACGTAGCCCGAGCGCGAAAGCCGTTCCTTTCGTGCGAGGGCACGGAGGAATTGGCGAGTAGATAAGTCTTGGGCGAATTGGAAAAAATAAAGGAGGTGAAAACATGGAAGCTAGTCGGACCGTCCGCCTGAAGGTGGATGGCTGGTCCAACACTCGCTTTGGACGCATTGAGGAGGGCCTCGTTGCGTTTGAGGTGATGTGGTGGGGCTGCGCTTGCCCGACTTGTCTCGCCCGTCTGGATGCGGTGATGAACCGTCTGAAGGATAGCGATGTCAAGTGGAAAGTGCGGAACTTACCCGTACCCGAAAGGGAGGGTGGGAAGCCCAGCGCCATCCTGATGGTCGAGCCAACGGAGATGCCGGAGCGAGTAGACAGCTACTTCTCGGATCTCTTGGGGCTCCGGATCAGCGAGGTCGCCTAGTGCGACCCCGATCCGACCGGCAAAAGCCGGTACCTGGGCCGATGACCGGCCTGGAAACAGAAGGGAAATGAGACCCTCCAACTCATTACCCAGTCAAGGTTAGCGGAGTAGCCATAAACCGCATCGTCAAGATAACTCTTGGCGATTTTTTATACATAAACTAAATCTTCTTAGCTCCTATCCATACTTCGGCATCTTCAAGTTTTGTCAACGCCTCGGAGTCAAATTTATCGGTTTTTTTGAAATCAACGGATTTCGCGCCAACTTCCCGTATGATGGTTTTTTTATGCTTTTCAAAAACGGCGTCGTATTTGCCAGTATCAAGATATAGCGCAATTTTGTCTTTCGGTTTATAGCTGGCCTTTTGGCGTAGTTCCTGAACCATGCGCGTCAACTCCCTTAGCAATCCCTCTTCTTTCAATTCGGGGGTAATTACGATATCCAATTCCATTTCGCCATTGAGCTTCACGTCGAAAACAACTTCTTTTACGTTGATTTCTTCTTTCAAAATTTCCAACAATTCCTCGTTAATTTTGAGTTCTGAGTTTTGGGTTTTGAGTTTAAGCCGTTGTAGCGGTTGTCTCACCTTAATCCCCGCCTCCGCGCGCTTAGCAAGGGCGAACGTCGCCGTTTTCCTCACCCATTTCATGTCTTCTAGTAAATCTCTGTCCGCGCCGTTTTTCCGCCTTTTGTTCCTTGTTCCTTGTTCCTTGTTCCTTGCCTCTTGGAATGGCCAGTCTTCCAGATGAACCGAACTTTTTTTGCTGTCAAGCCCCAGATAAAGCGCTTCGGCAAAAAATGGCGTAAATGGCGCAACAAGCTTTGCGGACTCGCGAAGAACGTGCGCAAGCGTAGCCGACGCCTCTTTGTAATCGGCCTGCGATGCCGGCTTTTGGAACCTGCGCCTTGACCTTCTTATATACCAGCGTGACAGGTCATCAATAAATTCTTCAATAGTCTTCGCCGCTTCTCCTATGTTGTATTTTTCCAGATTGGCGGTTGTTTTTTCTATCGTCTGATTCAGCCGCGCCAGAATCCATTTATCCAGCACGTTTTTGAAACTTGTCGCTGGTCGCTGGTTGCTTGTCGTTTTAGCAGAGTAAGTTTTATAGAAAACATAAGAATTATAGAAAATCATAAGAAAACGGCGCAGAGTTTTTTGAACTTCGGCCTCGTCAAAGCGCTTCGGCTCGCCGGGCGGGTTAACTGTGTAAAAATACCAACGGATAGCATCCACGCCGTATTTCTCAATTACGTCCCACGGATTTACGACGTTACCTTTGGATTTGGACATTTTTTGCCCATATTTATCAAGAATAAGCCCCAAGCTTATAACATTTTTGAAGGGGGTGCCACGGTCCAGAAGCACAGAGACCGCCAAAAGCGTATAAAACCAGCCACGGGTCTGGTCAATGGCCTCGCAGATGTAATCCGCCGGAAAGGCAATGGCTTTATCGCCCTTTCCATCTATTTTCCTTTTGTTTTCGAAAGGATAGTGGACGGAAGCAAACGGCATCGCGCCAGAGTCAAACCATACGTCGGCAACTTCTTTTACACGGATCATTTTAGAGCCGCATTTCGCGCACGCAAGATAAATTTTATCCACAAAAGGACGGTGTAGGTCCAGCTCGCCCCAGATATTTGACGGCAAATTTTTTGGTTTTATTTCCTTAAATCCGCCGACGTCCAAATATCCAAATTGCTTTAATTTTAAAATATCTTCATTTCCAAGACCTAAAGCCACGCCTTCCATCAGCCACAGTGGATCGCCATGACCTACGACTAAAATATTTTTATTGCGATATTTTTGATTTATATCCTGCAAAAAAGACAGCCCCCGTTTTTTTACATCGCTCAGATTTTCTCCCTCTGGCGGAGTTTTGGTAAATTCCTCAAGCGGAGATCCAAAGTATTTTCTGTATTCTTTGAGCGGTCTCCAATTAAATATACCCACATTTACCTCGCCCAACCTTTCGTCAACCATGACTTTTGCGCCAATTGTTTTGGCCATAATCGCAGCCGTCTCCCTCGTACGCTTGAAAGGGGAGGTGAAAATAACATCAATATGCCTATCTTTAAGCTTCGCGGCTGTTCTTTTAGCGTCTTCAGTGCCCTTTGAAGTAAGTTTGGAAATGTACCCGTTTTTTTCGTGACCGGAGGCTGAAGCATAAAGATTATTCAGATTGTGATCAGCCTCCGCATGGCGCATAAGCCAGAAACGATTTTGGAAATAGGCGTTCTTTTCCAAGTCTTCCAGGCCGCCAGCTACAAAACGGTGTTCACATGAAGAACACTCCCAGATAGGCAAGGGCGTGCCCCAGTAACGTTCGCGTGAGATGGCCCAGTCTTTTGCTTCGCGAATCCACTCGCCAAAACGGCCGTCCTTCAGGTGTTCGGGAATCCAGCCGATAGATTTATTCGCCTTTACGAGTTCATTGCGCAGTTTGCTCATCTCTATAAACCAGGAGCGCCTGGCAAAATAGAGAAGCGGGGTGCCGCAGCGCCAGCAAAATGGATATTCATGTTCTATTTTGCCGTGCATGTACATAAGCCCTCTTTGAACCAAATCTTTGATGATGTCCTTATCGGCCTCTTTTACAAATTTTCCGGCGCCGGGAAACCCAGCCGACATTTTCCCGTCATCGTGAATGGTCATCGGAACTTTATCCCATGAAAAGTCTCTATCAACGGTTTTCATAAGGTTCATATCGTCTTCGCCGTAAGCCGGAGCTATATGAACCAACCCGGTTCCCTCCTCGGTTGAGACAAAGCCCGCCGGATAAACCTTCCAGTAATTTTGTGTTTTGTATTCCGCGTTTTGTGTTTTATAGAGCGGTTCATAAGTCGTCCCAATGAGTTTCTGGCCTGACATCTTTTCCGCTACCTCTGCGTCTATCTCTTTTCCGTTCACGATAGCCAGCGGCATGGCATATGCCCAGAGATATTCGCCGGCAACTTTGAACTTCGTGTAAGTAAGCTTCGGGTCTACGGCGACGGCGACGTTCGCGGGCAATGTCCACGGCGTTGTCGTCCAAACAAGCAAATACTCATTCTTGCCGGCTTTTTTGCCTTTAGGGTAATTCTTAATTTTAAGTTTTATGTAGACCGATGGGTCGGGAACCGTCTGATAAGCTCCCGGCATGCCAAGTTCGTGTGAAGCAAGCGGCGTCTCGCAACGCGGGCAATAAGGAGCAACTTTATAAGCTTTTTTAAGATATCCGCGCTTCTCAATTTCTTTAAAAATCCACCACAGGCTCTCAATGTAATAGTTCTCGTAAGTGATATAGGCATTTTTGAGATCAAGCCAATAGCCAATTCTTTCAGTCATTTTTTCCCATTCATCTTTATACTGCCACACCGACTCTTTGGCTTTTTGGTTGAAAAGCGCAATACCGAACTTTTCGATTTCTTTTTTGGTCTTAACCCCAAGCTGTTTTTCCGTCTCAATTTCAATAGGAAGCCCGTGCGTGTCCCAGCCAGCCTTGCGGGGAACATAAAATCCGCGCATTGTTTTATAACGCAAAATTATGTCCTTAAAAATACGCGCCAAAACATGGTGTATGCCTGGGCGGCCGTTCGCGTAAGGCGGCCCCTCGTAAAACTTGAAAGGTTTCCTGCCCTTGCGCAGTTTCAAGGATTCCTCAAAAACCGCGTTGGTCTTCCAGAATTCCAACACTTCCGCCTCGATTTTCGGGAGGCTGAAACCGTCGAACATGTTTAACTTGGGCCTGCTCTTCATAGGTTAACAAAACTCAATATTCTTAATTATTGCTTAATTTTATAGAATTATTCACGTTTTTTCAATGTTATCAGCTACCGCGAAAGTTGACTGATTATGGGCTCAATAATATGTTTTAAACAGTATATCTAATTTTACAAAGGAGCCACCATGTCCAAAATCTACGCAGCCACGTTCGTGGCAGTCGTATTCATTGACGCTCTTTGTATGACGTTTGTCTTTCCTATTATTTTCCGTCTGAATGGCCGCCCCGCAGTTCAAATTTCGTTTTTGCCGGCAGTATTTATAGCACTGGTAAGCGCTGTCTCTATAGGCATTCTTCTCCTGGAATTTGGCGGGCGGGGCTCGCTAATTTATGCGAACGCATAGTGATGTCGCCAAGGATTTCCCGCACTATCGTAAAAAACATCTATGCGACGGCTGCCCCGCTTTTGAACGCTTCGGCGCTTATTCTCTGGACTAAGCTTTTCCCAACTCTCGGTTTTTATAACCTATTCCCCGACGCGTTGGTGGCTGGTATAATACTTCATTATATTGACTATGGGATAGTCGTCCCTTGGTTCTTTCGCCTTGAGGAAGCACTGCGTTAACACAAAAACCCCTCACCAAAAGTGAGGGGCCGTTTTTCAACGGTCTATAACACTATAACGTTAGTAGCACTATAACGTCAGTAATAAAATTTCGTGTTTTTCCAGCGATCGCTTAAAAAACTGGACATTTTGGCAAACAATTGGTAAACAAAAAAATGGCCATTTGTAAACCCTCACGAAAGACGAGCGTCATGGCTAAAAAATATCAGCGTAAAATCCGCGTAAATTCAGCGTTTGCCACGCATGTTTACATCTTCTTCGGTTTGCTTATGCCCAAAACATCAAATAAGTTCCCCAGAACGATTTGTGTCGCCCGCACCAATTCAAGCCGCGCCACAGCCAGATCTTTGTTTTTCTCGCCGGCGATTCTCTCTTTTTCATAAAAATTGTGAAACGCGCGCGCAATTTCAACCGCATATTTAGCAAGGCGGCTTACCTGATAATCATTGGCGGTTTCCAAAATCATGTCCGGAAATTTTGTTAATTCCAGAATAAGTTTTTTATCTTCTTTGGTATTTAAATTCTTCAAAACATTGCTTTTGACTTTTAACTTTTGACTTTTGACTTTTCCGAGAATGCCCCCGCATCTCACATGCGCATACTGCACGTAATAAACCGGGTTTTTCATAGACTTCTCTTTGGCCAATCCCAAATCAAAATCCATATGCGTCGTAGGCGTAATCATAAGAAAGAAAAACCTCACGGCATCTCTGCCAACATCAGCTATCAAATCGTCAAGAGTCACGTAATCGCCCGCGCGTTTGGACATTTTAACCGCCTGTCCATCTTTCACCAGCCTCACAAATTGCACCAAAAGTACGTTCAACCTCGCAGCATCCAGCCCCAAAACTTTAAGACCTTCTTTAAGAGGCTCAACATTCCCATGATGGTCCGAACCCCAGATATCAATAATTTCATCGAATTTCTCCAATTTACTGCGATGGTTAGCAAGATCCACAAAGTAATAAGTCGGCTCACCTCCGGTTTTCACCAAAACCCTTTCTTTTTTGCCCGCTATTTCTTTATTTAACCATATAGCGCCGTCGTGCTCGGTAGTAAAATTTTTAGACTTCAAATCGGTAAGTAGTTTGGAAACAAGGTGCTTGCCACGGATATCCTTGGCCTCCGATGTCCACGTGTCAAATTTAATGTCCGCAACTTTCACACTTCTCTTTATGTCCGCCAAAAACGTTTTCGCCGCCAGCTTGCCTACTTCATCCGCGGCCGGTTTTTTGCCGTTACCGGTTATTTTCTTGATCTGCGGCGAAAGTTTTTTCGCGACCTCTCCCACATAACTTCCCTTGTAATGCCAGTCGGCAGGCGGAACAAATCCTAGAGCGGAGAGCATGCTTAGTCCCAAAGTTTTTATCTGGTTGCCGGCATCGTTCACCAGATATTCGCGGGTGACATCATAGCCCGCGAAGGAAAGAACCCTTGAAAGCGCGTCCCCAAAAAATCCGCCTCTGCCATTCGCCATAGTAAGAGGCCCAACTGGATTAGCGGAGATAAAGTCTACTTGTATTTTTTTATTTTGCCGCTTCTGCCTGCCGTATTTATCTTTTTCTTTTAAAACCCGCCTGAGTCCGCCCAGAATAGCGTCCTCGTTCAGCCAAAAATTAATAAATCCCGGCTCCGCCGCTTCCACCTTTTCAAAAAACTTGCCCGAGTCCGCTTCAATGATTCCCCCAGCCAAAGATTTGGCCGTTTCCATCGGAGATCTGTCTTCCTCCTTTGAGAGCCCGAAGGCGACGTTCGTCGAAAAATGGCCAAAGCCATCTTTTTCCGGAAAGGTCAGGTCAAGGCCGGAAACGCCTGTTATTTTTCTTAAATAATCGGCAACTTCTTTCTTCATAGCCAATACTATAAAAATACACCCCCGCGGACAGGATGACAAACAAAAAGCCCCCCGAAAGACTGGGGGGTCTACTCTTCTATCCTGGCACGCAACTTGCCGCGATATGCCGCGTAGCTTCCCAAACACGCAAGAGCTGTAAGAATAGCAACTCCCGTAGCAAACTTCAGCACTGGAAATGAAAACGACTCGTCTTTGTTGTCTATGATAAGACTTTCCCAAATCAGAGCTTCGCTTATCAAGGAAAAAACCATACTGGACAAGGCAGTGTCCATAATCTTCCAATTAGGTATGCGCCGCATAAGAAATGATCCGATCCAAACAGGCGCGATGTAAACCACGACTACCGCGAAAACGGAAACAAATTGCAAAGATAGCGGCGAGCGCAGTGCCAACATTGACAGCGTAAAATATATTACAAAAAAGAACGAGGTTCCCAGAAAAACTTTTTTCAGACCGCCACCGAAACCACGCGATACGCCAAAGAAACCGCTCATTTTTACATCTCAATCTTTATGTGTCCGTCAAGCGCCGTCACTCGGATTCTCCGCACGCTATCGGATGCTTTTTGATTCTAAAATAGCCGCCCAAAAAAATACCGAGAATTGAGCCCACGGATGACATGCCCACCGTTACTACAAAGTTACGGACTAAGCCGGTATGCGGTGAGAGGGTTAAAGCACAAAGACTAACCAACGAGAAAAAAATAACAGCTGACACAACGTCTTTAAATTTGTTTGAGGCCACGTCGAGAGCCACAAACATTGTCCAGATAGAAGCAAACCCAAAGGCAATTATGAACCCTCCAATAAAAGCCGAGAAAGAGTGAGGGTCGTGGAAAAGAAGCGTACCCAAAAAACTCATAAAAGAAATTAACGAGAACGCCAAGATACTAACAGAGAAGTTAAACACATGCTGCCGGATGCCCATTTTCTCGCCCATTGCGCCTCCTTTAGAAAACACCACATTTGTTTTAAACTTAAAATACTGTAACAATTAAACCATATGGCAAGAGCACTAGTCAACAAAAAGGCCCGTTTTGATTACGAAATTCTCGAAACACTTGAGGCCGGAATTGAGTTGCGCGGATATGAGGTAAAAGCCATCCGTGAAGGGAAAGTTTCTCTTGTTGGAAGCCACGTAATCATAAGAAATGGCGAAGCGTGGCTCTTGGGCGCCGATGTTGCTCCCTATCAGCCCAATAACACGCCCGAAGGTTACGATCCCAAGAGAACCAAAAAGCTGCTCCTCAAAAAAGAGGAGATAAGCGACCTCGCGGTTAAAACACATAAAACAGGAATGACCCTCGTGCCTGTAAAAATTTTCAACAAAAACGGGAAGTTAAAACTTGAAATAGCTCTAGCGCGGCATAAGAAAAAACACGACAAGCGCGAAACACTGAAAAAGAAAGCCGCAAAGAGGGAGATGCGAAACGCTTGACCAAAACAAAACACATCCGCCCATATAGGCGGATGTGTTTTTTAGTCGGTGGAGATGGGGAGGGTGAGCTCCCGTCTAAAGAATGCTTATCGCGGACCATCTACGAGCGTAGTTCCGAAAAACGGAGCAAATTTGATTCTTGTTTTCGCCTCAATCCTAGAATCATAAGACTGAACTAGCTTCCTTATATAACACCGGTGTTAACCCAAGAAGCCCGAGTTAGCCGATGCCAGCTTAGGCGAAAGCCAATGCTGGAGCTGCAACGTTTCTGTTGGCAGTTTGTAGGTGCCGGTTTTATGAGACCGGCGCTCAACTCGCCAATCCGTGACGCATCTTTATCAAGTCTATTCATCCCCTCGGCAACATTTTACCACAAAAGATAAATTAAATCAAGGGAACCCACATATTAAAATATGGCGCTTAGTTGACATGCCAGATTTTAGATAAAGGGTGGCTGGGATCTGATCAAAGAATCTTACCCGGTTACTGTAGTGGCGTTGGCCTTCGTCCTTCTGGCCATCGCCTACATGGCGCTAATCTGAAACTTCGGAGCACGCAGCACGGGGCGGCGAGCGAAAGCGAGCCGCCCTTTTCCTTTTCACCCTCCCGACTTTTGAGACAATTTAAAATAAAGCCTTATACAACGATTTTGCCGTAGTAGAAGATTATCAAAAGGAACTGTAAATATCCAAAAGTTGGGAGGGTGAACAAAATACAAAAGCAGGCCCGAAGGCCTGTAATTTCTATAATTCAGCAATTAGAGCGATACTCCAAAAAGTCCGCTCACTTTATCCTTAATGTAGTTCAGAAAATAACCCGGGTTCAACTCCTCGCCCGTGACCCGCATCATAAGTTCCTTAGGCGAGTAGAGGCAACCATGTTTGTGAATCTTCTCCCGCAGCCATTCACGAAGAAAAAGCGTATCACCCAGAACAATCCGCTCGTCAAAATCGGAAAATTCCTTCCGGATTGTTGCCATAAGTTGGGCCGCGTTCAGATTCCCCAAGGTATAAGTTGGAAAGTATCCGAAGTTACCACAAGACCAATGAATATCCTGGAGACATCCGTCGGAATCCTTTTCCGGGGCAGTCCCAAGATACTGCCTCATTTTTTCGTTCCACGCCGAAGGCACATCATCAACAGAAAGGTCACCGCTTATAAGAGCTTTCTCCAGCTCAAATCTCACGAGAATATGAAGGTTGTACGTCACTTCGTCCGCGTCAACCCTGATGAAACCCGGCTTCACCATGTTAATCGCTTTCACAAACCGGTCTTCCGAGATAACGTGATGACCGCCATTCAGCAGATCAGCCCAAAGCTTGGGATACCAACTTGTCCAAAATGGCGTGCTTCTCCCAATCATATTTTCCCACAGCCGAGACTGGGATTCGTGGATACCCATAGAGACGCCCGTGCCAAGGACAGTTCTTGCCAACCCCAAATCTATGCCCTGTTCATATAAAGCATGGCCACCCTCGTGGACGGCTCCAAAGAAGCTGGACATAAATGACGGCTCGTTATACCGGGAAGTAATTCTTACATCGGTAGGATGAAAACTTGTCGTAAACGGATGAGCCGAAACATCAAAGCGTCCCGTGTTAAAACCAAAACCCATCGCCGCAAGCACTTCGCACGAAAAACGCTCCAGTAAATCCCGCTTTACCCTCTGACGCAGAAATGAATCATATAAATCGGAATCCCCCGCATTTTGAGTAGCCGCCACAATACCCGGCAACTCGCGCTTCAGTGGCTCAAAAAACTTTTCCGCTTCCGCGGCAGTGAGTCCACGCTCGTATTCGTCCATCAATGTATCGTAAGGCGGAGTGTTGGAGTCCAAACAACTGGCCCTTTCAACTTGAAGTTCCACAAGCCCGCGCAAGCTGTTTTTGAAAAGACCGAAGTCGGATTGTTTCTTTGCTTCTTTCCAGCACTCAACACCCGTGGAAGCGGCAACCGCCAGCTCTTCAACCAGCGTTGACGGAATTTTAACCGCCCGCGCGTACTCACGCATTGACTCGCGGATCAAACGCGTATCCGCATATGAAAAATCGCATGAGCCACCGCACATCCTGGAATAGAGCTTTGATAAAAGCTCCCCGGCTTTGGGGTTGGTAGCCTTCTCATGCGCAATCACACTAACAGTAGCCAACTGAAGCGACCTTGCTTCCCCCGCGCCTCCCGGCATATAAACCGCCTGGTCCCAGGAAAGCAGCGCAGAGACAGAACCCAAGTCGCTCAAGGTATTGTTGTGCTCCAGCAGTTGTTTGATATCTGGATCGTTAACCGAAAACGGTGAAGCCCTTCCGACTTCTTGGTCACCCATGGCACCGTCCCTATCGATTCGAGTTCAAAAAAAACTGGTCTCATCCTATAAAAAAGTCCCATCGATGTCAATTCGGCATGCATCTTGCCAAATCCGGTTAATTCTATATAATTAGAAACTATTCAGACAAGAATCAATAATTATATAACAGCCCCCGAACTCCGCGTTATAAGCGATGACGGCAGTAATTTGGGTGTCCTATCCAAAGAAGAGGCATTGAAACTGGCGCAAGAAAAGGGCCTGGATTTGATTGAAATCGCGCCGACAGCCAAGCCGCCAGTAGCGAAGATAATGAGCTTTGACAAATTCCGGTACCAGAAAGAAAAGGAGTTTAAAAAACAGCGGCTCGCGGTAAAAACCGATGAATTCAAGCAAATCAGGATAAGCGTCAAAGCCGCCCAAAACGACCTCCTCATAAAAGCCAAAAAGGTAAACGAATTTCTGGAGGGCGGCTCAAAAGTGGAAATCATGATGGTCTTACGGGGCAGAGAAAAGGGCAATAAAAGCTGGGCAAGGAAGAAACTGGATGAATTTTTGAAAATAATAGACCCGGCGCATAAAGTCATCATGCAACCCAAGGACACGGGACGCGGACTCGTGATGCAGATAAATAAGAGCAAATAAAGAATCCCCCACTCTAGCCGCTAAAGTGAGGGATTCAAAAATTCAAGCCTTTAGCGTAGAATTCTTCATAACAAACCCTGCCCAGCACATAAGATAAAAAGGGCTATGTACGTCATTCACTAAGCTTTTTATCTTATGCGCTGGATGCTCGGTTTTATGGATAAATTTTTATCAGAACTAATCCCTCACTCTTCAAAGATTTAGACTAGCTTTAACTCAAAACAATGACTATTATATCAACAAAACGACGCAAGATTTCACCGAATCGCTTCTTTGTCGCGAAGCGACCTATCTTTGAAAAGTGAGGGATATAAAAACGGCATGAAAAGCAGCATAAGAAAAAGAATCAGAGTCACAAAAACCGGAAAAGTTATGCGCCGCCGGATGGGCATGGACCATTTCCGCAGTAAAAAAAGCGGCAATCAAAGGCGCAAAAAAAGTAAGTCCACCGGATTGAACTATATAATATAATCATCAACGATGTCGTAAGTTATTAGTTGTAAGTTTTAAAGTTATTTATCATGACAAGAGTAAAAAGAGGCCAGTCGGCCACAAGAAAACGCAGAGCGGTCCTCAAACAGACAAAAGGGTTCCGCTGGAGCCGCAAGTCAAAAGAGCGCGCGGCCAAAGAAGCGCTTCTTCACGCTTTGAGCAGAGCTTTCCGCGGACGCAAGGAAAAGAAAAGGAATTTCCGCGAGGCATGGCAGATGAAAATAAACGCGGCGGCAAGGCTTAACGGTACGAATTACAGTTCGCTTATCCACGGCCTGAAAGTTGCCAATGTCAAACTGGACAGGAAAATTCTGGCCGACCTGGCGGAACACGAACCGAAAATCTTCGCGAAAGTGGTGGAAAAGACAGCAGCCAAGTAAGGCCTATCCTTTGTTTCTCAAAAAGTTATACGCATAGCCAAGTATTTTCTGATTTTCACGGTATTTGCCAAGTATTTTTTTTGCGTCTTTAAACAAAAACCAGCCGTATCCCTGGTGTTCGGAGGAAACGCGCACGCGCGCCTCCCTGGTTTCGGCCAAAAATATAATAACTATTTTGAAGATAGTCTCTTTGTCCCTGTGAAAGTAAAACCGCTCGTAAGTCTTGAAGTTGGGAACTACGCCCAAGTCGCCCCTCCGAAGGCCGGTCTCTTCAAACGTTTCTCTTATAGCCGCCTCCAAGCTTTTTTCCTCGCGCTCAACGTGGCCCTTTGGAAAATTCCAGTAACTGCCCCGGTGATATAAAAGAAGAAATTTAGGCCCTTCATGAGTTTTCCTGAAAACTATAATCCCGGCGGTAATCTCTTTTTTTGGGTGAGATCTCTCCTTTTTAACGTTTTCTTCGTGTGCCATAATAAATGAAATATCTCGCAGCCGGCTGCGAGATATTTCATTTTAAGAACCTCTCGGTTCTCAACTCTCGCTAACGCTCGCTGCTCTCCTACACGGGAGAAACTACGGTTTCCCCCGACCCCCTTTCGCCACGCGTTCATTCCCCGCGGCCTGCCGCGGGGAATTCCGCGCTTGTTATTAAAGTATATAGCTTTTGGGGAAATTTTAAACACCAAAGTTTAAAACACAATGGGGCGCGTGGTTTAAACCGGGTAAAAATTTGCCAATTCACGGCTTGCGAACTATAGTATACTCAGCTGAAATATCGCCGCAAAGGAGGCCGTGATGCATAGGAGCATAGAAGAGGAAATACAAGGGGTAAACGATCTAATTTGCTCCGCGCGCGCAAAAGCAAGCGAACTTTTACAAAACGGCAAAAAAGTGCACTTCATTTGGGATTTTGACAGCGTGTTGGCGAGTAGCAGAAGCGATGACGTATTCGCCATCACGAATTTTGACCTTAAAGCATATTTCGCTTACGAAGAACGTCTCCTTTTCGAAAGTCCGGAAGCTGGTCCGTGGCTCCTCCCGATTGCTCATAACACCGGCATAAGCCCGCGTTTTCCGCCGGAATGCTTCACGCAAGATATCGTAACCGCCCGTTCAAGCACACTTTCTATCCGAGTACAGATATTCTGTATTGTGTGGCACTTGCCGATACGGTGGATGCTTTTTCTAGGACACCAGCCGAAAAAAGAATCGTACCGCATTATCCTCAACTCTCTAAAGAGTGACCCCAACTACCACATTTTTTGCGTAGACGACAGCGTGAAACACATCGAAGCATTCAGGAGTGCAAGCGCGGAGGAGGGAATGGGAAACCGTACGTACGGCATCGTGTCTCCGGTTATCCGGACGTATACAGAAGGGGAATTGAGAGAATATCTTAACCGTGTTATGAGCGCGACCGGCAATGCCCCTATACGGGTCAGAAGTCCCTCGGACGACCTCAGGGGGTTTATCGTGCTCCCAAAAGGCCTTAAACAATTTAAGGAGCGAATTAATGGGCTTGTCAGCGAACAAAATGGTGCGGGCCACCACTTTGAACTAAAAAATGCCTTCGTTAAGGAGTTCGGAAAGGTCGGAGAAGGACGCTTTAAAACCGAAGAGGAACTGGAACTTGCTATGAAAGAATTTATTATGGGGCTGTGTTGTCCATAGTAACCACCAAACTAGACGCACTACACACGCAGGGACAATCCCTGCTTTTTTATCACTGGGCTAATGCTTGATAAAACCGAGCATTTTTTCAAGTGGCCAAGCGTTAATAATATCCTTTTTCTCCGCCCAGCCGCGCCTGGCCTGGGAAATTCCGTATTCAAGATACTCAAAATGCTGAATGGAGTGGGCGTCCGAATCTATGGCCATTTTGACTCCGACTTGAACGCACTTCTTTATATATTCATCTTTCAAATCGGAACGGTCCGGAAAAGCATCTACTTCCAATATTTTGCCAAGTTTTTTTGCCGCTTTTATAACTTCGTCCATGTTTAGATTTATCGCGCCTCTTTTGTTTATGATGCGGCCCGTCGGATGAAATAGAATATCCACATTGTGGTTCGATAGCGCTCGCAAAACACGGTTTGTTTGGGTTTTTTCGTCCAAATTAAAATATGAATGCACGGACACGCCGACCACATCCAGTTTGGACAATATTTTATCCGGCAAATCCAGAGTGCCGTCTTTTAAAATGTCGCATTCGGTCCCCTTAAGTACTTTTAGTTTTGAGTTTTTAGCTCTGAGCTTTGTATTAACCTTGTCTATTTCCGCCCATTGTTTTACGATTCGTTTTTCATCCAGTCCGTTTGCCATGGCAAGCCGCTTGGTGTGATCAGTAACGGCCATATATTGGAGCCCCGTAGATTCGGCCTTGAGCGCCATATCGTAAATAGAGTTCGCACCGTCGGTCCAGTCCGACTGCGTTTGAAGATCTCCCTTTAGAGAGCCATATTTTATGATATCGGGCAGATTGCCCTTCGCTGCCGCCTCCACTTCGCCCAGATTCTCCCTCATCTCCGGCTCTATGTAAGAAAGCCCTAGTTTTTCGTAAACTTCCTCTTCGGTTTTACCCGCAACCGCAACATCGCGATTTTTTTCTTTTTTGAACAAACCGTATTCGTTCAGTTTACATCCTTTTTTGATGGCTATTTCACGCAACGCTACATTATGGTCTTTGGAACCCGTAAAATAGAGAAGCGCGGCACCGTAGGATTCTTCGGGCACAACGCGCAAATCCATCTCAAGGCCGTTTTCCAGTCTTACCGAGGATTTAGTATCCCCGTGTGCGACTACGCGAGAGATGCCCGGCTGACTCACAAAAAAATCCATGACCAGCGCGGGTTTTTGGGAAGTAACTAATATATCTACATCCCCTATTGTTTCTTTGGAGCGGCGTATGGAACCGGCAACATTTACACGTTCAACTTCCTTAAGTTTCTTGAGTCTCGCCTCAAGCTCTCTCACCCGAGATTTGAGAAAACCCAGAACAAAACGGCTGCCGGATGTTTTAAGAAATTCTATGCCCGCGAGAATATTCTCCTCCGTTTTGGCGCCAAAACCTTCTATTTTTCCGATTTTGCCCGCGCGAGCAGCTTTTTCTAGATCGGACAAATTTTTAATACCCAGCTTTTCGTAAAGTTTTTTTATATTTTTCGGCCCCAGCCCCGGCACCGAGGCAAGCCCGGATAAATCAACTGGCGTTTTTTTCTTAAGATCCTCGTAATATTTAAGGCGCCCTGTTTTTAAAAGCTCTTCAATCTTTTCGGCGATTGAAACACCAACCCCGGGTATTTTTCCCAAAGCCGTAAGCCCGCCCCTTTGATAAATATCCCCCGCTTCCTCTTCCAGCTCCTCCATAACTTCAGCCACTTTCTCGTACGCGCGCGGCTTAAAAGGGATGTTCTGCATCTCTAGAAATGCGCCGATCTCGTAAAGTATTTTTGATATTTCAGCATTTCTCATGGCCGCAATTACTTAATAGGAAGTCCGGCTGTATTTTTGTCCAATATCGCTTTTTTCGTGACAATCCCGTCCTTGATGCTAAGTACGGCCAACGCGCTTAAAAAGATAACCAGACTTGCAATAATGAAAATCATATTAAAACCGTAATTTTTAATCAAAAGGCCCCCCAAGGCCGCGGCGATGCTAGCTGAAGCGCCTACCGATATAACGCTCACCAAACTCCACTCAAAAGCAATTTTGTGCGCATCAAGATGCGTGGTGAAAATAGAGTACCACGCGGGTACCGCCCAAGCCATCGCGAACCCAAATCCAGCTTGTACAAGGTACAAATGCCATGGCGCGGATGATAAGTAATACAAAATAGGCACCAAAGCCGTTGCTATATATCCGCAAAAAAAGGCCCAAAATTCGTCCGATTTGCCGTCCGTCTTGTCCAAAAAGCGCGCAATAGGCAGCTGGAAAACCGATTTAACAACCCAATAAGACGCCGTAGCAAACCCCACCACGGCCGCATCGCCACCTTTTATCTGCTGAGTTATGAAAATAGCAAAGAACGGCCCGATTACCCCAAGGGCGCCGTTTACAAAAAAGTCCACAACAGCCATTGTCAGGATGACTCTGTTAAATAAAATAATTTTTTTAATCATCCCCTTAGAAAAAACCGAGCGTATAATCAGTATAATTCATCAACGTTAAAATAGAAAATGATATAGGCCGGTAAACGGTTTTCTACGGTTGTCTAAGGGAAACCTTTCTCTGGCGGGATTTGTACCCTCCCTACAACCCCCCAACATACCCTCTCGTCTTCTGCCCGAAGTATCCGGCATGGGGTTCTATTCCTGCGCTTTCCTGGAACTCCATGAGGGCTCTTTGGGTATTAGGTCCGAAGTGTCCGTTTGCTCCGAGAGAGCTTAGTCTTTGGGCATATGGGCCGCTATCATACGTGATAAGGAACAATTGGAGAGACAGGACGTCGTTTCCTTCGGAACCGAAGGACAGGTTACGGACAAATGGCTGCGGGTTTTCCATCCTCCACAGCTTTATGCGGAGAGACCTTAGTTCGCGTAACAGCTTACGGAGCAGATCCTCCATCTCAAGCATGGTGGCAGGGAGAGAAGAGGTGGAGGCAGAGACGGTGTTTCCTTGAAAAGACGCGGTATTATGAGATGAAGAGTCAGATACGGACAGGGTTACCGATTGTGAGGCGTAACCTCCTCTGCCTGTGCAGGAGATGGAGTAATTGGTGGTTTTGGTCGGTATAACGATAAGAGAAGCGGAACCTGGAAGGGAGAGAGGGCCTGACCAGCCGGAGGGGGTAAGACAGCTTGAGACGTTGGCATATGACCAGAAGAGAGTTGAGGAGGATCCATAGGGGATAAGAGAGGGGTTAAGAGAGAGGGAAACGATTGGGGAAGGTGAGGGGGTGTAGGAGCCGCCGCCGGCTGATGGGAGGTTGCTTTCGGCCGCGGCGTAAGTATTCAGGGTGTCTGTCCCTGCTTTGTATTCATTCCAGACCCAGGCGGCGGAGCGGGTTGAGGAGGAGATGCGGACTTCGTCAATGAGGCCCGTAAAATAGGAGTTGGCAGCAGAATAAAGATATGCCAACCCAATCCCAAAACTACCTACCATAGCTTGTGTATCGCCAGAAAAGACGGAACCAATAAGTGATCCGTTTTTATACCCATACAGATTACCGCCAGTGTGGACGAGCACAATATGGGTCCATTCATCCACAGTATAGGGAATACCAAACCGGTCTTCAGTGCTGTCATAGTTATACATCCAAATTTTGTCGCCAAATCCTATGATGTTAGTTCGATAAATTCCTATGTACCCACCGGAATCTCCCGCTACACCCTCTCCAGCATATACAAAACCCAATGATGCCACATTGCCGATTGGTCTAATCCAGGCCGAAATGGTCACTACCGAAGGATAGAAAAGGGCGGAAATTGCTTTACCAGTATCCACATAATCATTCCCCCCATCAAAACTCTGCGCTCCATCAATCTGTCCTGTTGAGGTTGGAGCGGGATAAGAAACTCCGGTTGAAGAACCATTATTGGCATTCAAGGTTGAGTCTTTAATGTACTTCGCTGTAGAGGTCGCCGTTTCCTTGAGGTGCCAGACTCCCGCAAAATTAGAATCCCATACGGAGGTTGTCGCTTGAGCGTCAGCGGCAGTGGAGCTATTGTAATACATATAGATAAAGTCCGTGGTTGTGGAGGCAACCTGGGGAACCTTTACCCAGATGGTGGAGGTGTCTGTTTCGTCATACTTTTCTATCTCGTAGTTCAGGGCTGTGGCGTCGTCGGAGTCCACGAATCTTATGTCCTGGCCCAGGTCTTGAATATTACCGTAGTTGACTCTTCCCGGGTTCAGGTTTATGAGAACGGGGAAGTTCACCTGGTCTTCCGTGGTTGTGGCTCCGGAGAAGGTTATTTTGATTCTGTTTGTGAAACTGGCATCCCACCAGGCAAGGGCGGTATTGGGTAATAAGATGATTTTGATAACGTAGAGGAGGCAGAATATGAGGGGGAGGGTGCGGAGAAGAGATTTACTGCGGAGAGATTTCATGGGTTTTATGTTGAATGGGTTTATGTTGGGATCTTTATGTGTATATGTGGGTAATTGTAGCAGATGTGGGGCGCTTTTGTTGGGCTTACATACCCCAAAGCGCGATTGCGCCCGCCTGTCGGCAGGCAGAGCTTCCAACGGGATTAATCATTTTTTTTACTAAAAATAAATCTGCCGTTATCCAGCCCCACTTCAATATAATCGCCCTTCTTAATATTCTCGCGCAAGATATCCTCCGCCATCGGGCCCCTCAACTTTTCGGAAATCGCATTCCTTAATGGGCGCGCACCGTAAATTTCGCTGTAACCAAGCTCCGCTATCTTGTCCTCCACTCCCGCTCCGAAGGTCAGAGTCACGTTTTTCGCGTCGGCCAAATCGCCGGCAAGAGATTTTAACTGCAGTCCAGCAACTTTTTTAATATCTTCCCGGGACAACGATCTAAAAACAATAACACCGGTGAACCTGTTCATCAATTCCGGCTTGAAGTAATCCGTAAGCCGCTTTTTTATTTCCCCGCTAATAACGTCCATCGTTTTGCCTTCCTCAATATATTGCTTGACAAGGTCCGAGTGGGCGTTTGATGTGGCGATTATTATGGTATTTTCAAAATTTGCCACCCTCCCCAGATTATCTGTAAGACGTCCGTCGTCAAAAACCTGCAAGAACAGATTCAGGATATCCGGATGCGCTTTTTCAAACTCATCAAGCAACACCAAACAATACGGTTTATCCATCACCGCGTCGGTTAACGAGCCCGTAATCACGCCGTCCGGCGAACCTATAAATCTGAAAATGCTTTGTTTGTCCTGGTATTCGGACATATCGAACCTAACCATCATATTTTCCGAACCGAACTGTGTTTGGGCGAGAATTTTGGACAACTCGGTTTTCCCCACGCCCGTGGGCCCCACAAAGAGGAAAGTCGCGATTGGCCCGCCTTTGCGCGCAAGGCCGCTCCTGTACTCGCGAAGCGCGTTCGCCACGGCGTGTACCGCTCCGTCCTGGTCAATCAGTTTCCTATGAATTATCTCCTCAAGGTTCAGAAGTCTCTCTGCCTCGCCCCTATCGGCCTGGTGCATCGGAATGTTGATTTTCTTTTCTGCTACTTTCACAACCAAATCGGCATTCAAACTTTTTTCTTTCAAGTGCGAAGCTTCGGACAGGGCCTCTCTCAGCAAATCTTCCGCGCTCGACGGAAGAAGCTTCTGCCTAAAATATTTATGGGCCAAGTCAACCGCTTTCTTTATGGCCCCGAAAGTGATAATGATGTGGTATTTGTTTTCGTAGGCAAGACTAAGATAGGTGAGAACCCTCGTGGCTTCTTCTTCACTTATCTCTTCAACATTTATAGTCTCAAACGTTGAAGCAAATTCCGTATGCGGCTCGATATACTTTTTATATTCCCGGTGATAAGTCGCTCCGATTACGGGAAATGCTCCGCTTTTAATCACCGGCAAAAGCGCGTCGGCCGCACTCACATATTGGCTACCAGAAATGCGCGCCAGCTTGTCTACGTCCGGTATGTAAAGAATAACGTTGCCTGCCAAAATTATTTCGTCCACAACTTTAGCGACTCTGGTTTCGAGCTCACCGCCGGAAACACTGGCGGTCAGTCTGTCTATATGTATTTCAATCAGCCGTCGGTCAAAGAGCGGTTCGGGCACCTGATCTTTAATGATACTAAAAGCTAAATGACCCAATATGGAGTCCTTGCCAACCCCGGGGTCTCCCACAAGAAGCGCCGATGGTTTTTCAAGTCTGGACAAGACATCAACCAAGCGGTCATATTCCTTGTCATGACCTATTAAAAACCCCAAGCGCCCCCCTCGTGCTTGCTCCGTTAAATCCACGGATAATCTGTCTAAAAACGGCGTTGGTCTCGCGGTCCATGCACGGTTCATCGGACGGCTGCGCATCCTATAAGAGTACAGTCCAGCAGTTTCCGTCCGAGACGCTATACTGCGCAACACCCCCTTGCCGCGGCGGCTGAAAACAGAAGCTATTTTGAGATCCGACTTTTCTATGGAAAGAATAGAGAAAATTTTATTAAGTTTTTCATCACCTATGTCGGCAATGGCCGAAAGCAGGTCGGTTGGCTCTATAAAATTGCTGTTATTATCCAAACATATCAAAAAGGCTCTCGCAGCAAGATGATCCAAAAACAAATTTATCTGGTCTTTTTTATTGAGCTGGTCTTTCGACAACTCTCTTTCGGCTTGCGTCAAAAGCTCTTCCGGGTTTACTTCAATACGAGTCACGGTTTCTATTATTTCCGGCCTGCTCAAAAGTTTCGAGAGGAGTAAGTACCGGAAGTCCCGGCCGCCGACAAGAGAGCGGTCCAAAGAAGACTCTATAGCGCCAAAACTCGCGCGTGTAAGAGCACGCGCCGTGTTGTAGCTCCCTCCCTTGGGCAGAAATTCCAAAGACTCCTCGCCTTCGTTTGCGTGCCATCCCAAATCAGTAAAAAATAAAAGCAATAAAACACCAACCCAGAATCCGGAATTGCCGCTTTTAAAAGAGGCGAGGAGAAGCAAGGTAAGCACCGCAAGTATGATATATCCGACCCATGCCGAAAAACGCACAAACGCGCGCCCCAAAACCGTCATTTTGAGCCGCGAGTCGTCAAAGTATATTTCTTTAAGATTTGTGGTCATTTTTACCCTCCTAACTTTTTAGACCCAAAATAGTTGGCCGACGCCCATTTAATAAAATCTTCTCCTTTTTGTGTGTGTCTTGAATCATATGATCTAAAAAGTTGGGAGGGTAAGTTACACAAAAATACGCCATATTACATAAACAGGTACGGCGCACCACACGAGATAAACAACAACAGCTGTCACAATTACAAAGAAATAAACCACGGCGCCGATAATAATCCTCCCACTTCTGAAAACAAAACCCAAGATATAACCCACCACAGTCCTGTCCTGATAGAGCGGTTTTCCGAAATACTTGATGGTAAT